>Ga0209269_1000514_pt1 | contig 35374 bp, 30 predicted proteins | sample MTBAKMMethaMetaG_FD_187455 | JGI IMG/M metagenome (GOLD analysis project Ga0209269, IMG submission 187455) | Enrichment culture microbial communities from Arthur Kill intertidal strait, New Jersey, USA, that are MTBE-degrading - MTBE-AKM (Arthur... | ecosystem: Environmental > Aquatic > Marine >... | reverse complement strand
CACTACGTGGCCGGCAGCATGAAGCTGGCCCAGGCCTATCGGCTGATGGAGGATCAGGCTTCCCTCCGCAAGGAGCTGCGTCGGATGACGGAGATCGCTCCGATGATGCGCTCGGCCTGGATGGATCTGGCCCGGAGCGAGTACGAGGAAGCCATGGCACAGTGGCGTGCCGGCGATAAAACCCAAGCAAAATCGCTGCTGAAGGAATGCGTTACGTTTACGGAAACGGCAGCAAAAAACTACCGTCTTTCGAAGCAGGCTGGAAATATGAAGCCAGCCGCCACCCTCTACCTGATCGGCGGGCAATCGGCCGCCATGCTGGGACAGAGCGATGTCTCAGAGGCCTATCTGACCGAGGCCCTAAAAGACGGCAAGACCAAAAAAGAAGCCGGTCTCTGGCTGACGGCGCTTTACCAATACCGAAATCAGGAGAAGTTCGAAGAATACAACAAGACCTATCTGGCCAACCATCCGGAAAACCAAGCGCGTTTTGCGCAGATCCAAACTATGCTATATTAAGAAATCAGGTGAGGGAGGACATCCATGGGCCCTGAAGAAACGACACAAAATGAACAGTACATCGAGCTGGATTTAAAAGAGATGCTGGAGATCATGCTCCATTACAAAGCCTTGATTATTACCGTGACCCTGGTGGCAATTCTTGCCGCTGGGATCATGGCTTTTTTCGTCCTGCCGCCGGTCTATGAAGCCGAGACCACCCTGCTGGTGGTCCAGGGGGACAAGAAAACCACCACTGCGGCCAATCCGGACAATTTGGAGAGCCTGATCAACGACATTTCCCAGCTGCCCCAGATGTCCATCAACACCTATGTGGCCCAGATCAAGGAGCCGGTGATGCTGAGCCGGGTTATCAAGACCCTGCATCTGGAGGAAGAGAACTACAGCTACAAAGACCTGGATACCATGATCACTGCGGCCAATTCCAAGGACACCAACCTGATCACCGTTTCTGTGCAGAACACCGATCCCAAGCTGGCGGTGGACATCGCGGATACGTTGACCAGTGAATTTCTCAACAGCATTTCGGAAAACAACCAGGCCCAGATGAGCAAATCCGTCCAGTTCCTGCAGGAGCAGGCCGACCTGGTGAGCAAACAACTGGGGGAAGCCCGGGCAAAGCAAAAGGAATATGAAGCGCAGCCGGGCAGTGTGGCTTTTCTGCAAAGGCAGCAAGACGGCTATCTGGAAGACATGAACACCTACCGCAGCAAGGTCCAGGAGCTGGATATCGCCATTTCCCAGCTGGAATCCGGCGTCAGTACCCTGGAAAGCGAATTGGCCAGCACCCCGAAGAAATTAGAAGATGGTACGGCAAACCCTCTTCACCAGACTTTGTCGGAGCAGCTGGTCCTGAAAAAGACTGAGCTGGCGGAAAAAGAATCCCAATACAACGCCGCCGATCGTTATGCCGGCAGCATCGAAGATACTTACAACAACCTGCAGGCTGAAATCACGACGAAACGCAGTGAAGGGGACCAATTCATCCATAAAGTCGCTGAACTGGAAAAGACCTATCAGCTGCTTTCCGAAAAGATCACCGAAACGAAGATCAGCCAATCGGTGAATCTGGGGGACACCAATCTTCTGGTGATCTCTCCGGCGACGGCTTCCCAAAATCCCATCAAACCGAACAAACGAATGATCCTGGCCCTTGCAGCGATGCTGGGCTTCGCGCTCTCCGTAGGCTTGGCTTTCGTGCTGCATATGCTTGACAACAAGATCAACACCCGCAAGGATGTGGAGAAAAACCTACGCCTGCCGGTGCTGGGGGAAGTGCCCCTCTTTACCGGCAAGCAAAACGTACAAACCAATGCCAATGGCAAAAAGGGCCGCAAGCCTCTCTTGGCGGTACCTTTGGTGGCGTTCGAGGATCCCAAAGCGCCGGAGGCGGAAGCCATCAAGGTGCTGCGGACCAACCTGCAGTTCCTGGGGGTGGACAAGCCCCTGCGGCACCTGCTGATCACCAGCACGGGCCCTGACGAAGGCAAATCCCTGGTACTGGCCAACCTGGCGGTGACCCTGGCCCAGACGGGCAAAAAAGTCCTGATCGTGGACGCCGACCTGCGGCTGCCCATGCAGCATAAAATCTACGGCGTGTCCAACCTGCAGGGCATCACCAATGTCCTGGCAGAAAACGTTGCCCCCATGGACTACATCCAGGAAACCAAGGTGAAGGGCGTGTCCCTTCTGGCCTCCGGGCCCATCCCACCCAATCCCTCGGAGCTGCTAGGCTCCGAATGGCTGGGGACGGTGCTGGCCAAGCTGGAGGAAGCCTATGACTATGTGCTGGTGGATGCGCCGCCGGTGCTGGCCGTTACCGACGCCAGCCTGCTGGCCACCCGTCTGGACGGCGTGATCCTGGTGGCCCGGGCCGGGGTGGCTCAGACCAACCGGGCCAAGGAAGCCCTGCAGCAGCTGACCACGGCCAAGGCACGGGTCCTGGGTGCGGTGATCAACGGCATCGAGCGTAAAAAGGGCGAGGGCTATTACTATTACTACTATGGCGGGCAGGAAGCATGAGGCTCCCCGAAACCGACATCCACTGCCACATCCTGCCGGGGATCGATGACGGGGCTGAGGATTTGGAAACGTCCCTGGCCATGGCCCGGGCGGCGGTAAAGGCGGGCTTTAAGACTCTCATCGCCACGCCCCATTATGAAACCTATTGCTTTGAAAATACCCGTGAGGTGGTGCTGGCCCAGGTGGCGGATTTCCAGTCAGCCCTGGACCGGGAAGGCATCCCTCTCCAGGTGCTGCCGGGCTCTGAAGTGATGCTGGGGCCGGAGATCCCGAAGCTGCTGGTCGAAAAACAGCTGATGACCCTGAGGGATGAAGGAAAACAGCTGCTGGTGGAGCTGCCGCTGCATACCTTTCCCCTGTGGGCGGAGGCGGTGCTCTATGAAATCCAGCTGCAAGGCATCCAGACGGTGCTGGCCCATCCGGAGCGTTACCAATGGCTGGACCGATCGCTGGACTGGCTTTACGAATACAAAGAAAAAGGCGGCCTGGTCCAAGGGAACCTGGGCAGCCTCATGGGAAAATACGGCGGTCGTGCCGAGAAAAAGGCCCGCCTGATGCTTCGTGAGACGCTGGCGGATTTCTGGGGCAGCGACGCCCATACGGTCCACAGCTATGAAAGCTTGATCTGATGTCCCTGAAAAGGGGCATCAAAACATAATTTCACCGTAAGGAATTGGTTTCCAGGGGTGTTTCCCAAGGGATGCTGAAATCGTGAAAGGTGGGAGCAAGGTGATCAGAGAAATCGAAGGGATATTGGATGAATTTTCACAGCTTGTGGATATTACGCTGGTGAGCGTTGCATTCTATGCGGTGGTTGATTTGTATGAGGCAAAGCATGTCATCAATTCACATATCCCGCTGAGCTATTTTTTGATTTTTTTATCTTACCTTCTCTTTGGATTATTGGGTACGAGCATCAATCGGCTCTATCGTTCCAGGCGATTTATGTCCCTGACGCGTGAAATGAGACTTCTAGCCCAGACACATTTCTTTTCCTTTGCGTTCACACTGATCTTCCTGAATTTATATGATCCCCAGCTGATTAAAAACCGATTCATCTTCTATTTCGTGGCCATCGCCTTTGGTCTGACGCTGACGATGCATATAATCATCCGTCTGGTTTTACAAAGCTGGCGCAAATACGGTCGGAACACCCGGTACTGCCTGATGCTGGGCAGCGGGGCTCCTGCCAAGCTGTTTTTAGAAAAAGCCAAAGCAAGTCCCCAGTTGGGTTTGAAGGTAATCGGCTATCTGGCGCCGCAAAATGATGCCCTTGGGATTACTTACTATGGCAGCTATTCACAACTGGAAAATATCCTGGAGCAAAAGGTCATTGATACAACGGTGGTGACTGCATCCGTAGCTGATGAAGGCATCGAAGAGAGCATTGATCTCTTGAACACCATGGGCAAAAACGTTGTCATTATGCTGGACCGGATGGTTTCAAAAGTCGCACATTCACGACCGGTGGATTTCAGCGGACTTTCCATGGTGGCTTTTGATGGCCATCCCCGGAGGCCGTGGCAGGCGCTTAGCAAAGAACTGCTGGATGTGGCAGCGAGCGGAATCGGGTTGCTGGTTATCAGCCCGCTGATGCTGGCTATCGCGATTGCCATTAAAGCCACATCCAAGGGACCTGTGTTCTTTGCCCAGGAGAGAGTTGGGCTCAATGGCCGGATTTTCAAGATGTATAAATTCAGATCCATGGTTGTGAATGCGGAAGAATTAAAGGCGGCGCTGGCTGATCAAAATGAAATGAGCGGGCCTGTCTTCAAGATCAAGAACGATCCCCGGGTAACCCCTGTGGGCAGATTTCTGCGCAAGACCAGCCTGGATGAATTGCCGCAGCTATGGAATGTGTTTCGGCAAGATATGAGTCTGGTAGGGCCTCGTCCTCCTTTGCCGAAGGAGGTCAACCTATACGATCCGAGGCATCGAAAGCGTTTGACGGTCAAACCGGGAATCACCTGCATCTGGCAAATCAGCGGACGAAATGATGTGGATTTTGAACAGTGGATGGATATGGATGCCGAGTATGTGGATCGTTGGTCGTTTAAGTTGGATATGGAGATTTTGTTGAAGACTGTGCCGGTGGTGTTGTTGAGGAAGGGTGCGAGTTAAGTCAAGTTTTATTATGAATTTAGGATAACTATTATTGTGGTATTTCACATAGAAAAGGCATAAGGAGAATATTGATGAAGGGAATTATTTTGGCTGGCGGTTCAGGTACTAGATTATATCCATTGACGAAGGTAACTTCAAAGCAGTTGCTACCTATCTATGATAAACCGATGATTTATTATCCGATGTCAGTTCTTATGAATGCAGGAATTCGTGATATCTTGATTATTTCTACACCACAGGATACCCCTCGCTTTGAAGCCCTCCTTGGTAAAGGTCATCAGTTTGGAGTAAATTTGACTTACGCTGTTCAGCCTTCACCTGATGGACTGGCACAAGCATTTATTATTGGCGCAGATTATATAGGCGATGATACGGTAGCAATGGTTCTTGGAGATAACATTTTTGCTGGTCACGGTTTAAATAAGAGATTAAAATCAGCCGTACAAAATGCTGATAGCCGTAAAAATGCTACGATATTCGGATATTATGTGGATGACCCGGAACGGTTCGGTATTGTTGAATTCGATAAAGATGGACATGCCATCTCGATCGAAGAAAAGCCGATAGAACCGAAGAGCAATTACTGTGTAACGGGATTGTATTTCTATGATAACAGAGTTGTTGAATATGCAAAAAGTTTAAAACCATCAGCCCGAGGTGAATTGGAAATCACCGACTTGAACCGTATTTATCTGGAACAAGGCGATTTAAATGTGGAACTGCTGGGGCAAGGTTATACATGGCTGGATACAGGTACGCATGAGAGCCTAGTGGAAGCAACGAACTTTGTGAAAACAGTAGAGCAGCATCAGCACCGCAAGATTGCATGCTTGGAAGAAATTGCTTATCTTAATGGTTGGATAAGTCGAGAAGATGTTATGGATGTATATGAGGTTCTGAAAAAGAATCAGTATGGTCAGCACCTGAAAGATATATTGGATGGCAAGTACATTGATGTTTTAAATTAATTCATTTTTATAGAGGTACATGAATGAATATTATAGTAACAGGCGGGGCTGGATTTATTGGTGCTAACTTTATATTCTATATGCTGAATAAGTATCCGAACGATCGGATTGTGTGTCTGGATAAATTGACTTATGCAGGAAATCTTTCTACATTGGCTCCGGTCATGGATAATCTGAATTTTCGTTTTGCAAAAGCTGACATCTGTAATCGTGAAGCTGTTTATGAGATTTTTGAAGAAGAAAGTCCAGATATTGTAGTCAACTTTGCAGCGGAGTCTCATGTCGATCGTTCAATCGATGATCCTGGAATCTTTCTACACACCAACATAATGGGTACTGCAATTCTGATGGATGCATGCCGTAAGTATGGCGTTTCCCGCTATCATCAGGTTTCTACTGATGAAGTTTATGGTGATTTGCCGCTGGATCGTCCCGATTTGTTCTTTACAGAGGGAACTCCAATCCGCACAAGTTCCCCTTATAGCAGTTCAAAGGCTGCTGCAGATCTGTTAGTGTTGGCATATCATCGCACTTATGATCTGCCTGTAAGCATCAGCCGTTGTTCAAATAACTATGGGCCTTATCACTTTCCTGAGAAGTTGATACCATTGACGATTGCTAATGCTCTGAATGACAAGCCACTTCCCGTATACGGAGAAGGATTGAATATCCGGGATTGGTTATATGTAGACGATCACTGTAAGGCTATTGACTTAATTATTCACAATGGTCGTGTGGGTGAGGTATACAACATTGGTGGTCACAATGAGATGAAAAATATTGATATCGTGAAGATTATCTGTAATGAACTTGGAAAACCGGAAAGTCTGATTAAATATGTGGCTGACCGCAAAGGACATGACATGCGTTATGCAATTGATCCGACAAAGATATATAATGAACTGGGTTGGCTACCGCAGACAAGGTTCAAAGACGGCATTAAGAAGACAATTCAGTGGTATCTGGGTAACCGTGAGTGGTGGGAAACCATCATATCCGGAGAGTATCAGAACTATTATGAGAAGATGTACGACGATAGATAAAGTGTGAGGAAATATTTGATGAAAGTATTAGTGACAGGAGTTTCTGGTCAGCTTGGTCATGATGTAATGAATGAATTGGCAAAAAGAAATTATGAAGCAATTGGAAGTGGTACTGCACCTACCTATAATGGAGTTGCAGATGAAACTGCAGTTACAATTATGCCATATGTGTCAATGGATATTACAGATAAGGCCTCGGTTGAAAAAATCGTTAAAGATACTAATCCGGATGCTATTGTTCATTGCGCTGCCTGGACAGCTGTGGACATGGCTGAAGATGATGATAAAGTTACAAAGGCACGAGCCGTTAATGCAGGTGGTACAGAGAACATTGCTAAGGTATGCAAAGAATTAGATTGCAAAATGGTGTATATCAGTACGGATTATGTTTTTAATGGTCAGGGAACAGAACCTTGGGAGCCGGACTGCAAGGATTGTAAACCATTGAATGTCTATGGGCAGACGAAGCTGGAGGGTGAGTTGGCGGTTGCCAATAACCTTGATAAATATTTCATCGTGCGTATTGCCTGGGTGTTTGGTGTTAATGGTAAGAATTTTATTAAGACCATGCTGAATATAGGAAAAAAACATGAGACTGTTCGTGTGGTCAATGATCAGATTGGTACGCCTACTTATACATATGACCTTGCTCGGTTATTGGTAGATATGATTGAAACAGAGAAATACGGTTATTACCATGCTACCAATGAGGGTGATTATATCTCCTGGTATAACTTTGCCTGGGAGATTTTCAAACAAGCAGGACTGAAAATAAATGTCATTCCTGTTACGACGGAGGAGTATGGCATATTCAAGGCGACTCGTCCTTTTAATAGTCGGCTTGATAAAAGCAAGTTGGTGAAGAATGGATTTGAGCCACTCCCGACATGGCAGGATGCATTAAGCAGATACTTAAAAGAAATAAATTATTGAGGAAGATAGAAAATGGGGCAGATTAAGGTAACAAAATGCCATATTGAAGGGCTTTATATTATTGAGTCGGCTGTTCATGTAGACAGTCGTGGTTATTTCATGGAAACATATAATCAAAACGATATGCATGAAGCTGGACTAGATATGGTTTTTGTACAGGATAACCAATCAATGAGCACTAAAGGCGTACTTAGAGGACTTCATTTACAAAAAAAATTTCCACAGGGGAAGCTTGTGAGAGTTATCCAAGGCACTATATTTGATGTTGCTGTGGATTTGCGCAAGGAATCAAATACATATGGACAGTGGTATGGAATCGAACTTTCTGAAGATAATGGTAAACAGTTCTATATCTCTGAGGGTTTTGCTCATGGTTACCTTGTATTGTCAGATATCGCAAAAATTTGTTATAAGGTGACCGATTTTTGGCACCCAAATGATGAGATTGGAATTCAATGGAATGATCCAAATATAGGTATTGATTGGCCTCTAGAATTAGTGCAAGATCCAATTCTATCTGAAAAAGATCAATACTACCCGGCATTGAGAGTTTCGGCAAATAAGGTGAAAGTATGAATGTATTATATACCTGTGATAATAATTATTTATGGTTAATGGGAATATCTGCGCTCTCTTTATTTGAGAATAATAAAAATATTAAGGAACTTCAAGTTTTCTTACTTGGCGCAAATATCTCTCCTGACAATAAAACAATACTTAAGGAAATTAGTGAAAAGTATAATCGTGTATTAAATATTATAGATGTTCCGAAATTAGACATTCCTGATAGTTTGATATCTGCTAGATGGCCTATAAGTGCATTTACGCGACTATATGCTGGTCAATTACTTCCGCAGAGCATAGATAATATCTTGTATCTTGATTGTGATACAATTATTAAAGGCGATATTAGTCCGCTTGAAAATCAAAATTTAGATCAGTATGTTTTTAATGGGGTTAAAGACTGTATTGGCAAGGCGTATAAAAACAATATTGGTATAGAGAATGATGCTCCTTATATAAATGCGGGTGTTATGCTAATGAACTTAAAATTAATAAGGAATATTGATATAAAAAATGCAATTGATCAATATATGAACTCATATGAAAAGTTCATTAATTATGCTGATCAAGATATTCTAAATGGTGTATTTAAAGGCAAAATTGGTATCATCAGTCCAGACTATAATGTAATGACTATTGATACAATATATTCGCATAAAGAGATATGTTTACTAAGAAAACCGACAAATTTTTACATAGAGCAAGAACTTGTTGCAGCTGTTAATAATCCTAGGATCATCCATTATACAACCAACATGGAAGTAATTCGACCTTGGTTTAGCAATACTAATCATCCATTGGCAAATGAATTTGTACGATATATGAAAATTAGTCCTTGGAAGGATGAGAAACTTGAGAAAAAAACATATACTTCGAAAGAGGATAGAATTATTAAGGTAATACAGAAATTGCCACGAAGGCTATCTTTGACATTACTAGGCTTCATCCATTCTCAGGCCAGACCCCTTTATATAAGACATAAAGCCAAAAAATAATTATATATAAAATAAGATAAAGCGATGAAAGTTAGAACTCATGCAGTAGAGGATGGATGCTTCTGAGAGATATGTGAGATTATTTGTTGTAGGGCGATGTGGAGAGCAAAAAAGGCAACTATAGAATGACAAGACGTCCTTTTGTATACTAGTTTTTGATTAAAATCTTATTGTTGTATAGATTTCTTATCTATATGGCTTTATCAGATATGATTTAAAAAGTATGGCATTTTGGAGAAGAATTTTTTGATAGATACCACTAAAGATATACTGAGAGGATAGCTGCATGAACATTTTAGTAACGGGTGGAACAGGATATATAGGAGAGCATTTTATACCACAATTACTAAATAGAGGTCATTCTGTTAGATTGCTTGTGCGGAATTTGGAAAAGGCGAAGGCAGTGTTTGGTGAAAAATGTAAATATCATGTTGGGGATGTAACTAACAAAGTAAGCCTGAGAGGATGTTGCAAAGATATTGATGTAGTGTTTCACATGGTAGCTAAAGTTGGAAATCAACTGCCTTCCGATGAGAATTTTAAAGCGTTTAGAGAGGTTAATGTTGAAGGAACGAAAAATCTTATTGCTGAGTGTGAGAACATAAGAAGATTTATTTTTGTGAGTTCTATTGCTGCTATGGGTATTGTAAAAGAAAACCCTATTACAGAACAGAGTATATGTTGTCCGTATTTACCATACCAGGTGACAAAATATGAAGCAGAACAAGTTGTATTAGAGGAAGTCGAGAATGGTTTTCCAGGAATAATTGTTCGGCCAACAAAAGTTTACGGAATAGGGGAGCATGAGTACTCATATTTAACATTTGCAAAGCTATGTAAGAGAGGTATATTTCCAAGAGTGGGAACCGGCCATAATTATACATCAAATATTTATATTACGGATTTTGTTCAAGCACTGGTAAAACTAGTTGATAAAGGTGTTATTGGCGAAAAATATATTCTTGCGTCTGATGATTCAATGGATTTTGTTAAATCGGGGAGAATAATAGCTAGTGTGATAGGTAGGAATATTATTATTGTGCCTGTACCAGCTAATCTTATGATTTTACTGGCATCAATAGAGGAAAAAATATTTTGTGCCCTAAATAGAAAACCCATTGTGACAAAAAGAAATATAGAAGCTACTGTAACTGATAGAGTTTATGATATAAGTAAAGCAAAAAATGAACTGGGATTTACACCTGAAATATCAATGGAACAAGGAATAAAAAAAACTGTTAGTTGGTACAGAGCAGAAAATCTTATATAAGATAATGGTGAAGCTATGAATATAATTAGAGTCATGATTTTTGTCTCTGGTCTTGTCTCTGGTGGAGTAGAACAGATGCTAATAAATTATATTGAGAAAATGGATAAATCGCTCTATTCATTTTTTGTAGTTTATCAGCATGAGCCTGTGACAATATGTAAAGAAAAGATGGAGCAGGCGGGATGTGAAACAATTCGAATTACTGCTAGAAGTGAGAACCTAATAAGAAGTCTAGTTGATACACATGGAGTAATAAGAAAATATAAGCCTGATATTGTTCATAGTAATATGAACTTGATGAACTTTATTCCTAATTATTATGCAAAAAAAGAAAAGGTAAAAGTACGCATCAGTCATTCACATATTGCAGAAAAAAACAAAAATGTTATTTATCAATTATTTGCAAGGTTCTGTAAAAAATCAATAATTCGCACATCGAATGTCTTTTTGGCGTGCGGTAACGATGCAGCAGAATATCTTCACGGTTGCGATATAAAATCTACTATTATTCACAATGCGGTTAACATTACTCAATTTCATAATACATCAGCAATACTTGATTCATTGAAAGAATATCAAGATTGTTTTGTTATTGGTCATGTCGGACGTTTTACTGAACAAAAGAACCATCGCCGTTTAGTGGATATCTTTAATGTATATGTACAAAAACATCATAATGCTATATTAGCGCTGGCTGGTACTGGTGAATTAGAAAGCGATATTTTGGATTATGTGGAAGAAAACAAACTTCAGAATAAAGTGATATTTCTTGGCGCGATAAAGGAAATGGACAAATTTTATTCGTCTATTGATTTCCTTTTATTGCCTTCAATATATGAGGGATTTCCGGTTGTATCTCTTGAAGTTCAAGCAGCAGGTGTAAGATCTATTTTTTCTGATGCAATTGATCCCCAAGTGAAAATCACCTCTTTGTTAACTTTATTGTCTTTGAAAAAGACCGATCAAGAATGGGTTGAGGCAATAGATCGACAGTTAAAACAATATATTGATGAAGATTATATAAAAAAAATACAAAATGCAGGATATGATATAGATGTTGAGGCTGATAAGCTAAATGTAATTTATTGTAAATCTGTAAGTGAAGTTTAGAAAAGAGATAAAGCAATGTTTTTTAGTGTGATTATACCTATATATAATGTGGAAAAATATTTAAGGGATTCAATTGAAAGTGTTTTGGCGCAAGACTTTGACAATTATGAACTAATTCTTGTAAATGATGGCTCAACAGATAACAGCCCGCAGATTGTTGATGCTTTCACAGAAAAATATAAGAAAATTAGGTCTTTCCATCAAAATAATAGAGGCCTTTCAGAAGCACGAAATTCAGGAATGAAGTTGGCGAAAGGAGAATATATATTCTTTTTAGATAGTGACGATCTAATGTCGCCTGGAATTCTGAAATTTCTCCATGCCTTTATTAGTAGCAACGAATTACCTGATATTGTCATTGGAAACATGCTGAGTTGGTTTGAAGAAAAAAAATACTACAAGAATTCATTTAAAGAAAGCATAGTAGATTCTAACAATATTTTGGATACTGTAACAAAATTCGTTGAAAACTATGATTGGATACCCTGGGCTGCATATCAAAGTGTATATAGAAGAAGATTCTTAGAATGTAATGAGTTAACTTATGATCCAGATATAATTGGTGCTGAGGACTGCGATTTCTTTATAAATATGCTTTTGCATATAAATAGTTTTAGGGTAATTAATAAAGCTTTTGTGATATACAGAATGCAGAGAGAGGGCTCAATTATTTCTAACCCCAAGAAAAATGCTATAGAAGGGCAAATCAAAGTATTTATACGAGCATTCCAGTTCTCGAAAGATATTGGAAATAAAACTCTCGAGAGATATTTTGCATCAAGATTCGCAAATATCATTATTCTGTTAGGTTATTTAGACAAAGATAATGCATCAAAAGCTGTTAGCCTAGTACAGGAAAACAAAACAATACTTAAGAATACAAACACAACTTTTAAGTACGCTTTCGCCCAGTTTGCATGGAAAATATTAGGATATTATGATGGGTCAAAATTGCTGCTAAAAATCCGAGGGGGTTATAAATGATTAGAGTCGAAATGCATGGAAGATTAGGTAATCAGATGTTTCAATACGCTGCCGCAAGATCTTTGCAAAAAAAAACAGGACAGAACATATTGGTAAGTTTTAGACAGGTTAATAATGCAAATACTGAAGGATCCAATGGATGGGAGAATTCGTTAAAATACTTTAATGTAATACCACTTGAAGAATATAAGGGAACCAAATCTTTGTTATATAGTGGAATGCCATTCATTAGTGTATTAGTTGGACAGGTATATGCTGTTAGCTATAGAAGATTAATGGGAAATTTTAAGAGATGGTATGATTATCAATATCGATTTGGAAAATTTTTAGATAAATTGGGACTGAGATGGATTGCTAATGGATATTATAACTATTCAAATATAAAAAAGAAAGAATATTTCTTGAATGGAAGTTTCGAAGCGGAAGAGTATTTTTCAGATATCAGAGCTGAACTATTAAATGAGTTTACTCCACTGAATCCGTACTGCGAACATAATCGAGATTTATATGAAATTATTGAGAATAAAAATTCTGTATGCTTATCGATTAGGCATTTTAAATTAGCAGGAGAGCAAGAACAACTATATAATGTTTGTTCGCTTGAGTATTATAATGTGGCAATTGAAGAAATCAAGAAAAAGATTGAAAATCCATATTTCATTATATTTTCGGATGATATTGATTGGGTGAAAGAAAAGTTTGATTTTCAAGAAATGAACTTCGCATTTGAGACGGACAATAATCCGATATGGGAGAAAATACGTTTAATGTATAGCTGTAAACATTTTATTATTTCCAACAGCACATTTAGTTGGTGGGCACAGTATTTGTCTAGAAATGATAACAAAGTAGTGGTCTCCCCTTGCAAGTGGTTTAACAATGATTTTGAATCACCTTTGATTAACAAGAAGTGGATAAGAATTTCCTTCAACGGTAGGGTGGTAAAGTGATAAGAGGTGTAAATAATAGGATTAGAGCGATATCGGGTACGATTTTTATTATATCGCTGGTAGTGATGTTCATATGTATAGGGTTTAATGAATTAGATGGTTATAGGTGGCTTTTTTTGCTGCCAATTACATATGCTGTATCATTCGCTCTTGCATATATCCAATGCTTTACAAAACTCTGTGGCAGATATAAATTTGGACTTGTTTTATATTTGTTTAATATCGCGTTATTTCTGAAATATGTATTAACCCCATTGGCAATGATTTTTCAGCAACAAATTGGAACTTGGGGTTCAGCTTATGGAAAATGGGGACCTACTCCAACCGATGCAATTTTAACGGCGGGAATTTTGATTGAATGTGTAGAAATCATTTTCGCTTTCTCTATTATGTGTTTAATGCTAAGAAAATATGCAAAAAAAAGTGGTTTGGAGATTATACTTGAGCGAAAACCATTTAATAATAAGGCTTTTATTATAGGATTTTGTGCTGTTGCATTTACGTATATAGTGCTTATTTCACCAAGTGCACTATCTCTTAACAATATATTTCAGGCAACCCCAAATGATGCGAAAGAGTTAACACACGCAGGTATTGTAGTTGTATTCAAACAAATATTTTTAATATCTGTTTACCTGCTTTTTAATGATTTGATTTATCGAAAATTAAAATCCAATAGATTAAAAATGTTTTTATCATTCAGCTGTTTGATTATATATCTTTCACTCATTATGTCGATGAGTAGATGGAACTTGATTTTTACAGCTATTACAGGATGCTATCTACTTTATGTCTACTATGGTAAGGACGTAAAAAATTACATACTTGTTTTATCCGGGATTGTTGCAATTGGATTTATCTCTATATCGGTTTTGAAATTTAGCTATACGATTGCGTCAAATGCCCCATTGAAACAAGTACTTGGGATGTTGTTTGGCCAAATGCAGGATTATTTTTCTGGGCCAAGATTAGTTGCTCAATCGATTTGTGTAAAAAGTGAGTATTCAAATTCGATCGGTTTAAATACAATTGTTAACGATTTATTTGGAAATGTTCCATTAATATCTGCATTTTTCAATCAAGATAATAGAATCAATGTATATTTCTGCCACTATAATTTTGGAGATTGGACCAATAGATCGTTACTTATGCCTATGATTGGAGAAGGTTATTGCTATTTGCCATTTTTTCCATGGTTTTTATCAATCTTCTATATAATAATAACAATGAAATTTGATTACTTGGCTCAGAAAGAACACCAATTGGAATTGAAGTATTTATATGTGCTAGAAGGCTGCTGGCTTGCCTTCTCCTTATGTTTAAATTCACAAACCAATTGGGGACATTTTATTCAAGTATTCATTATGACTTGGATCGTTTTTAAGGTTAATAAAAAGATAGTCATTCGCAGGAGAAACATTTAAGATGAATGAAATACAAGAAACAATACTAAAAATATTTAGAGAAATTAAAAAAGTATGTGATGATAATGGAATTGGGTACTATGCAATCGGTGGAACTTGCATAGGGGCGGTAAGACATAAGGGTTTTATACCATGGGATGATGATATGGATATTGCAATATCAATTGAACAATTCGAAAACTTTCAGATATTGGCTAAAAAGAGGCTACCGGATTATTTAAGGGTAATTACATGTGATGATGTGGTTCATACGGGAAATATATTTATCAAGGTTCATGATGTGAGGACCACCTTTATTGAAAAAACAGAGTATAAGTACCCAGATGCTTATAAAGGAATATTTGTTGATGTTATGCCATTATCTGGGGTTCCGTCGAGACTTCTAGAACGGACACTATTCTCAATGAAAATTAAACTATATAGAAGACTAAATATAATAAGGCGATACCCTTATGAGGAAATGCATCATCCAATAAAAAAAATAGTATGGAAAATTATGCACCGATTTAAGAAAAGGATTACAGTAAATTATTATTCTAATAAATGGCTTAAACTGCTTGAAAAATACCCTTTTAGAAAGAGTATATTCACGGGTTATGTTTGGCATGATTCTTTGAAGCATTTGGTATTTCCAACAGAGAGTTTTGGAATTGGAGAAAATGTACAGTTTGAAGACACGAAAATTTGTTGCCCTAGTGACTGGAATAAGTATTTAACCATTCAATTTGGTGATTATATGAAATTACCATCTAAGGAAAATAGAAAGACAGAACACGACGGAATTATCAAAGTTAGAAAAGAGTATCAGTATTTTGTGAGACATTCGAATATTTCAATTGCAGAGGAGGGAAAATAAATGATAATTGGATACACAGCCGGTGTCTATGACTTATTTCATGCAGGGCATTTAAACCTTTTCAAAAATGCAAAAGGTATGTGTGACAAATTAGTTGTAGGTGTTACTGTGGATGAACTCGTTCATTACAAAGGGAAAAATGCAATGATTCCTTTTGAAGACCGAATTGAACTCGTTCGAAGTTGTAAATATGTTGATGCTGCTGTACCACAGTACGATATGGACAAATTTACCGCTTGCAAAAAAATAGGGGCAACAGTTCTGTTTGTTGGTGATGACTGGTACGGAACTGAAAAATGGAAGAAGTATGAAGAGGATTTTGCAAAGGAAGGAATAAAAATCGTTTACTTCCCATATACGAAAGGCATTTCTTCTACAAAGATCACTGAAGCATTGAAGGCTGTTCGAGGTTGGTCAAAAGATCCTGTGACTAAAACGGGCCACCTTAATGCAGAGGAGGAAAATAATGACAAATAAAAATTTTTGTATGAGTTCTTATCTTGTCTTTAGATATGTAATTGATGATAAAAAAACTTCGATGGTACTCAACATAGATTGTACAATTTGATTCCAGAAGAAAAACGGGTATTGGTTCACGATGAAAATGATATTGATGCAGCTATTGAAGCAAAGTTCTTGAAAGTCCGCGATAAAAAGCTTGGGATATTGCTTTCGGGTGGAATGGATTCAGCATGTTTGGCTGCTTATATGCCTGGTTGTGATGCATATACATTCCGATTTTTAGGCGGTAATTTTCAGGGCGACGAGTTAGAAAGAGCAGAATATTATGCGAAAAAGATAAATATGAATCTCCATTATGTGGATATTGACTGGAATACAGTTGATGCCCATATAGATGCAGTAATGCAATTAAAAGGCGCACCAGTTCATTCAATTGAACCACAAATTTTACAAGCAGCACTTCAAGCGAAAAATGATGGTGTGGAAATGATGGTTATCGGGGATGCCGCAGATTATGTGTTTGGTGGCATGGATGGTTTACATTCCAAAGATTGGACATATGATGAATTAGTTGAGAGATACACATATCTAAATCCAGAAAAAGTGCTTGTAAATCCAGTAAGCATGAACGATGCATTTGAGAAATATAGACAGGGGAATAATATTGACTATATTGGACTAATGCATGAATATACTGATATTGAGAGCTACGCATCTTACGAAAATGCTTTTGAAGTTGCTAACATGCCATTCATTGATCCGTATGAAGTTTTGAAGATGGCTGATCCTTTGGATTTGAATAGAATAAGAAACGGTGAATCTAAATATTTAATGCGAGGGTTGTTTAAGCTAATGTATCCAGAAGTTCCAGTTCCTAATAAAGTTCCAATGCCTCGTCCGGTTGATGCATATTTCGCAACTTGGGAAGGACCAAAGCGTAACGAATTCAAACAGGATTTAGATATGAGTATATTTAGTGGTAATCAAAAATGGCAAATGTTCTGCTTGGAAAGATTCCTTAATATGTATGAGTCAAAAAAATAATTACTTAGGCGGACAACACACGAATGAATAATCTATTGGAGAAATATAAAAGCTTTCCTGTTCAAGTGAAGGCCTCCTTTTGGTTTTTGATATGTGCCTTTTTACAAAAGGGTATTTCAATACTAACAACGCCGATATTTTCGCGTTTACTTACAACAATAGAGTATGGCCAGTATAATGTTTTTAATTCTTGGTTGGGCATTGCTACAGTTTTTATAAGCCTGAATCTAAGTTGGGGTGTGTATACTCAGGGACTAGTTAAATATGAAGAAGAAAAAAATGTATATACTTCCTCTTTAGAGGGACTGTCAACCACCCTGGTTTTTATTTGGACGTTAATTTATTTAATTAGCCGAAATTTTTGGAATAACCTATTATCGTTAACAACAGTTCAAATGCTAGCAATGCTCATTATGATTTGGACGACAGCGGTTATTAATTTTTGGGCTAGTGAGCAGAGAGTTGTTTACAAATATAAAGCTTTAGTTATAATAACGTTAGCCGTTACTATAGTGAAACCAGCACTAGGCATTTTTTTCGTTTTACATGCTGAGGATAAAGTAACTGCCCGAATTCTTGGAATAGTTTTGGTCGAGATTATTGGATATGCAGGATTATACTTTGCTCAAATGCATAGAGGAAAGCAATTTTTTAACGCAAAATTTTGGAAATATGCAATAATATATAATTTACCTCTAGTGCCTCATTATCTGGCCCAAACTGTACTAAATAGTGCAGACCGTATTATGATAAGTAATATGATAGGAGATAGCGAAGCTGGAATTTATAGTTTGGCTTATTCTTTAGCAGGAGTTATGGCCTTATTCAATTCGGCTTTAATGCAAACATTGAATCCGTGGATTTATCAAAAAATCAAAGCTAAAAGGATAAAGGACATTGAATTGATTGCATATATCTCATTAATCCTGATCGCAGCAGTTAATTTGTTATTAATTTTGCTTGCTCCAGAAGCGGTTTCAGTATTTGCACCAAAGGCATACCATGATGCAATCTGGGTAATCCCACCTGTTGCCATAAGTGTGTATTTCACGTATAGTTACGACTTATTTGCAAAGTTTGCATTTTATTATGAGAAGACAAATTTAATAATGATGGCTAGTATGTTAGGAGCGGTATTAAATGTAATCCTTAACCTTATATTTATAAATCTATTTGGATACAAGGCCGCTGGGTATACAACACTAGCGTGCTATATGATTTACAGTATAGGGCATTACATCTTTATGAATAAAGTATGTGATGTTTACTGTGATGGCGTTAGACCTTATAGCACCATTAAGATACTGACAATTACATTTGCATTTATGACCGCTGGTTTCATATTATTGTTTACCTATAACTACACTCTAATTAGATATGGAATAATCGTTGCTACTATGGTGGTTTCTATAATAAAACGAAAGAAAATTATGGAAGTGGGAAAAGAACTAATCAGTTTGAAAAAAGGCTAATAAGGAACAACCTCAATAATCCTGTTATTACCACTTATAGAGGAAACCCTTCTTGTTCCAAGGGTAACTTCGGTACCAGATACACTTTCAAACTTTCATGTAAGGAATTTCTATTGCAATAAACAGTTAGATGCTGCCAGGAAAAAGGTTAAGCTGGAATTCAGAAAAATTGGTGCTTCAATTAAAGGAGATTACCTAATGAACATATTAGTTGCCGGTGGTGCAGGATATATTGGCTCTCATACCTGTGTTGCGTTGCTCAATGCTGGACATAGTGTAATAATTGCCGATAACCTCTGCAACAGTCAGGTTGAGGTTGTAGATCGAATTAAACAAATTACAAAAAAGGACATCATATTCTATGAAATGGATGTAACCAAAGAAGCTGAAGTTGAGAAAGTTTTTTCCGATCATAAAATTGATGGCGTGATCCACTTTGCCGGGTTGAAAGCGGTTGGCGAGTCTGTGGCGAAACCGCTCATGTATTATTACAACAACATCGTCAGCACCATGGTTCTTGCCAAAGCCTGCCAGAAATATGGCGTGAACAAATTCGTGTTCAGTTCCTCAGCCACGGTTTATGGTGAAAATAAAGTGCCTTTTGTTGAAACCATGAAGCTTCTCCCCACAACAAATCCTTATGGTGAAACCAAAGCAATGAGCGAAAGGATTCTGAAAGATGCTGCCACAGCAGATCCTCGCTTTGCGGTTTCATTGCTGAGATACTTCAATCCGGTTGGAGCCCATGAAAGCGGACGGATCGGTGAATCGCCCAATGGGATTCCCAATAATCTCATGCCCTTTGTAACCCAGGTGGCGAAGGGTAAGCTTGAGAAGCTTAGAATATTCGGGAATGACTATACGACCATCGATGGTACGGGTGTAAGGGATTACATTCACGTTGTAGATTTAGCGGAAGGGCATGTGGCTGCCATAGAGCAATTATCCGAAGGGGTTCATATTTACAATCTTGGAACAGGTCAAGGAACCAGCGTCTTGCAGCTTGTGGATGCCTTTGAAAAAGCAAACGGCATTGAAGTGCCCTATGAGATCGTGGATCGCAGACCTGGAGACATCGCGGAGTGTTATGCGGATGCAAGCAAGGCGGCGCGTGAATTAGGCTGGAAAGCAAAGTTGGGCATCGTTGAAATGTGCAGTGATGCCTGGAGGTTTGAGAACAATGTCGGATAAAGTATTAAGAATTATGATGCCGATTTTATGTATCCTATGGATCAGCCTTATCTTCATCATGTCGTCAGACACCGGTTCGTTTGATAAAACCATGAACGTATCACAAACCGTAACCGAACAGATGCAAGGGACGGACGGCCAGGTCGTTGATCAAGATGTGGTATCGGTTGCAGACCGGCTGAACCTGTTCATTCGGAAAAGCGGCCATTTCATCGAGTATATGATTCTTTGCATTCTGCTGTTGAAAACAGGAGATGCCTTCGGAATTCATTATAAGCAGTCGGCTGGCTATATTCTTCTGATGTGCCTGATCATTGCCAATTTGGACGAGTTCTACCAGGGTTTCGTCCCGGGAAGAAACTCTTCGGTTTTGGATAGTCTCATTGATCTGGGAGGAAGCCTCTTTGGGGCTGCAATGTATGTAGGCGTAGTCAGGCTTAAAAAGAAAAGGTCATGATCGGATTTCGTATGCCAGGTGACAAAGTGAGGGAGAGAATTGGATATTCAGGACAGAAAATCCATCAGAGTCGATGCATCGGGAATGCTTTACAATACCGCCAATCCTCAAAGCTTTTTGAATGAGGAAATACATGCAATGAGGCCTGGCCTGCAAAATGCCAGCGCCAACTTGCTGCTGAAAAGAAGCCAAGGGGAGCTTGACTTTTCAGCGTTGCTGATCGAGATGAAAGATCAGGCTCCTTTGATCCAGGCCTTTGCAGATGATGCAGCCGAGCATTTCGATAGCTTTGTCCTGCTGGGCATCGGCGGCTCAGCCTTGGGACCGCAGGCTGTGCACCAAGCCCTAAGACCGTATTATTACAACGAACTTACTCAAGAGAAACGAAATCAGCGACCGCGTTTTTATGTGGTGGATAATATCGATCCCGTGAGGTTTAGCGAATTATTGTCTGGATTAGATCTGAATAAAACGTTATTCAATGTCGTCAGCAAATCGGGAAATACCTCCGAGACAATGGCTCAATTCCTGATCGTCAGGGAGCGGCTTAAGGCGGAGTGCGGGGATCAATACCATCAGCACATCGTCGTAACCACGGATCGCGAGAAAGGTAATCTCGCCGCCCTGGCAGAAAGTGAAGGTTATCGAAGGTTTGAGATTCCCCAAGGGATCGGCGGACGTTTTTCAGAGCTGACACCGGTTGGCCTGCTGCCGGCGGCAGTCTGCGGCATCGACATTCTGGAGCTGATGGACGGCGCCATTGCCATGGACGAACGGGTGCGGGAAGAAACAGAGCTGTTTGAAAATCCGGCTCAGCTAAGGGCTGCTTTAGCCTATCTTTCCTTAAAACAAGGGAAAACGATGTCGGTTTTCATGCCTTATGCCGATGGCCTCAAGCTCATGGCGGATTGGTATGCTCAGCTTTGGGCGGAAAGTCTGGGAAAACGGTATAACCGCCAGGGAGAAAAGGTTTGGCAAGGCCAGACCCCGATCAAAGCACTCGGGGTCACGGATCAGCATTCACAGGTCCAGCTCTATGTGGAAGGTCCGAATGACAAGGTCTTTACCTTTGTCACCGTGGAGCAGTTCAAGGAGGACATCCTGATTCCCAAAGCCCCAGAGGTTGCACAGAACCTTCAATTCTTGGGTGGCCATCGGATGAGTGAATTGCTGCATTCGGAGCTGATCGCCACGAAATACGCCTTGACCTTGGCGGGACGCCTGCATCAGACGATTGTTTTGCCGGAGCTTACCCCGTTTACCGTGGGTCAATTATTGCTTCTCCTCCAATGGGAAACGGCCTATATGGGAGAACTCCTGGATGTCAATGCCTTTGACCAGCCGGGTGTTGAGGAGGGGAAAATCGGCACATACGCTTTGATGGGGAAACCTGGATTTGCAAAACGCAAAGTTGAAATCGAGGCATGGATCGAAGCTACCCAAAGAAAGCAGAGTAATGTACAAGAAGACTGTGGTTTTAGGGAGCCGGCTTATGATAAGATAGAGTGCGAAGCGGATACGCCGCGATCCTGAATCCCGTGTGGATGGATGTGAGGTTGGCTTGCAAAAATACCGGCAAATGATGAGAAAAATCCCCTTGCTGATTCTCGATACCTTTGTGATTGCGGCCTCCATTGGGGTCGCATTTGGTTTGCGCTTTGATTTCATCATAAGCAGCATTCCCCCTGAGTATGTTCAGGCAATCGTCCCATTGATGATGCTCTGCCTCTTGATCAAATTGCCGACTTACTACGTTTTCCGGCTCTATAACAGCATATGGAAATATGCCAGTACCTATGAGGTTTGGCTGATACTGTCTGCGGTGGCCATATCCAATATCCTTTTGCAAATGGTGCTTCATATCCTTGATATGAGACTGCCTATCAGTATTGGATGTATGCTGCCGTTGTTGGATGCTTTTTTCATTGTCGGCGTCAGATTCTCCTATCGTCTTAGCCGCAGGATGAAACAAGGCATTGGCTTCCGTCGATTTCCCGGCAGGCGCGTTTTGATCATGGGCGCAGGTGCAGCCGGTGCACGATTGATTCAGGATATGCAGGCTCATCGGACCTTGGGTTTAACACCCATCGCAGCCGTTGATGATGATCCTTCCAAAAGGGGAATGCATATCTATGGGGTGCTGGTGGTAGGCAATCGATACGATCTGCCGGATCGAATTATGAAATTCGATATCGAAGAGGTTATCATCGCGATCCCGGAATTGAAGCAGGCGGACTTCAATGAGATCGTCGACCTATGTGTAAACTCCGGCTGCCACGTCCGGGCTTTGCCCGCCCTCTCTCAGTTGATTGACGGCACGGTTTTGGTGCAGCAGCTGCGGGACGTGAAAATCGAAGACCTCCTGGGGCGCAAGCCCATCCAGCTGGACCTGCCGGAGATCCAGGGCTTTTTGCAGCACAAGACCGTTCTGATCACCGGCGCCGGCGGCTCCATCGGCTCAGAGCTGGCCCGGCAGCTGGCCCTGTACAATCCCCAGAAGCTGGTCCTTTTGGACAATTATGAAAACAATCTCTTTGATGTGGCCAATGAATTGTACCGACGCTTTCCGGAGCTGGAGATTGAAACCGTGGTGGCCAACATCCGGGACGCCAAACGTCTGGTCTCCATTTTCAAACGGGTCCGCCCCACCATCGTCTTCCATGCCGCCGCCCACAAGCACGTGCCCCTCATGGAGGTCAATCCCGGGGAAGCGGTGAAGAACAACATCTACGGCACCCTCAATGTGGGCCGGGCCGCCATCGCCGCCCGGGTGAAGCGCTTCGTCCTCATCTCCACCGACAAGGCGGTGAACCCCACCAACACCATGGGCGCCACCAAGCGGGTGGCGGAGATGATCATCCAGAACCTCAATGCGGAAGGGGTCACGGAGTTTGCCGCCGTCCGCTTCGGCAATGTCCTGGGCAGCAACGGCAGCGTCATCCCCACCTTCCAAAAGCAGATTGCTTCCGGCGGGCCGGTAACCGTCACCCACAGGGAGATCACCCGCTATTTTATGACCATTCCCGAGGCAGCCCAGCTGGTGATCCAGGCCGGCATCATGGCCCAGGGCGGCGAGATCTTCGTCCTGGACATGGGTAAGCCGGTGAAGATCTACGACCTGGCCAAACGCATGATCCGCCTCTCCGGCTTCGAACCGGAAACGGAGATCCCCATCGAGGTGGTGGGCCTGCGCCCCGGCGAGAAGCTCTACGAGGAGCTGCTGCTGGACGAGGAGGGCCTGGCGGCCACTAAGAATGATAAGATCTATGTCCTGCAGCCCTGCGATGTGGAGCCCCTGTGGTTCTGGAAGCAGGTGGAGGAAGTGGTCCGCCTGGCCGATGAGAAGGCGGGGATCATCCGCAAGCAGCTGCGCCGGCTGGTGCCGACGCTGCACCGGGAGGATGGGGATTGAAGCGGAACCTATTGATGCGAATGGCCGGTGAGGAAGGAATATGTTGAAAATGGAAGCAGCATCCATGTATAAACGATATTTCAAGAGAATGTTTGATGTGCTGGGGTCTTTCACTGGACTGATCCTATTGTCGCCGCTTCTTCTGCTCACCGCGGTGAGCATCAAGCTGGATTCCCCAGGGCCGGTCCTTTTTCGCCAAAAAAGGCTGGGAAAAGGAGGAGAAGAATTTGTAATGTACAAGTTCCGATCCATGAGCGTCGATGCGGAGCATTCGGGGACCGGGCAATATTCTTTTCAGGGGGACCCTCGTGTCACCCGTTTCGGACGTTTTCTGAGGGCTTCCAGCATCGATGAGCTGCCCCAGTTGTTCAATATATTAAAGGGGGAAATGTCGGTCATCGGTTTCCGGCCGCCATTGACCTACCATCCTTGGCCGATCGATGGATATACAGAGGAACAGAGAAAAATGTTCTCGATACGGCCGGGCGTCACCGGCTGGGCCCAGGTCAATGGAAGGAAAGACATCCAGTGGACGAAGCGTATCGAGATGAGTGTTTGGTACGCGGAGAATATTTCCTTGAGTTTGGATGTTAAGATATTGTTCATGACGATGTACAGGGTGCTTGCGAATCAGGACAACGTGAATAAGACGTTGACGGTGGATCAAAAAACCGTCGAGGGGATGAATCGTGAAAACGAGGCAGAATCATGAACGAGCCGCATCGCTGGACAATTGAAGCATTAGAACGTCGGGTTCAGGATTTGCTTGTGGCCAACGGCGTACCGGAGGAACCGTCGGAGGCTGTGGCAAAGTGCTTTGTCATGGCCGATGCCTGCGGGATCCATTCCCATGGGATATCCATTCTTCCGGCCCATATTGAACGCATAAAACGTGGCGCTTATAATTTAGCACCACGTTTTCACGTCATTAAAAAGACCCATGCCTTTGCTCGCGTGGATTCGGACAACGCCATCGGGCCTTATTCCGCAACGAATTGTATGGACATGGCCATCAAAAATGCCAGGCTGGAAGGCATGTTTGCAGTGTATTCGATGAACTGCAACACCTATGGCCCGGCATTTTATTATACCCACTTGGCAGCAGTTCAAGGCATGATCGGAATCACCTTTTGCAACACGCCGGCGGCAATGCCGGCTTGGGGCGGAAAAGAGGCATTGTTGGGCACCAATCCTTTGGCCATCGCGATTCCCGGAAAAGAAAAAGGGCCGATTCTGTTTGATATGGCCACCAGCAAGGTCGCGAAATCGAAAATCAATGAGGCCCGTCTTGCCGGGCAACGTATCCCCGATGACTGGGCCTTGGATCAACATGGTCAAGTCACCACGGATCCCGAGGCGGCGATTAAGGGATTGATCCTTCCCATGGCGGGGCACAAAGGCTTCGGGCTGGCCTTATGCATCGACATCCTAGCTGGGATGCTGTCCGGGGCGGCTTATTCAACGGATGTGAAAAAGTTTTATTCCCAAGAGAGCGGCTGCATGAATGTGGGGCAGGTGTTTGTTGCGATGGATCCCAGGATGATTCTATCGGATGAGTTTTATGATAAGGTGGATGATTATATCGCACGGATCCATGCGACGGCCGCCTTGCCGGGGCAAACCCCGCGGTTCCCGGGGGAACTTAAGCTGAGCCATTATGAAAAGGCAAAAGGGCAGGGGATCGAATTCAACTTCAAAGCGGCGGAGAAGGTTCTGGAGATGCTGAAGGCGGAATGAATATGAATGGTAATTTCATGATCTGCGTTTGCTGTCAATAGCTCGAACGCAGTTTTTCAATGCCTTTTTGGGTCAGTAAGGTCCCTTTGCCTGCATAGATTTGAATATAGCCAGCATTTTTTAGGAATTGAAGACGTGTGCGAATTTGTTGATAGGTTAAACGAATATTTTGCCGCTCCAATTGGTTTTGCAGCAAAGCTTTCCCAGCGTATGCTTTTTCTGCACCGATTTCAGAAAGACATTGCAGTATTGCCAAATAGTCTTTACTCATTTTCGAGCTCGAGAAGTCAGCACCAGCAATATATTTTTCATTCTGATCGTTGCTTTCCATCAATTCTTTACGGCTGAAATACTCAAGCACATCAAAAATATCATCATAGAGATTTGAAGAAGAAGAAAATATCGAAACAATATATTCTGCAATGTTTTCCAGTTCACGGATATTGCCGTACCATGGATGCTTTTCGAATAATCTAATGATCGATGGCGTGAGTTGGGGTTTGGCTTTATTTTGGCTCATGGCGTATTTCGCCAAATAAAAATTCATAAGAATAATAATATCTTCAGGACGATCACGTAATGGCGGGATGTGTAAAGGTAACACATTAAGGCGATAGAAAAGGTCGAGGCGGAAAAGGCCTTTCCGGACCAGAGCAGGCAAATCCTGATTGGTTGCCGCGATGACGCGCACATCAACCGGGATGATTTTACTGCCACCGATTCGCATAATTTCTTTTTCTTGAAGAACCCGAAGGAGTTTTGTTTGCATACTCAATGAAGTGTCCCCAATTTCATCCAGAAAAATGGTGCCTGTATGGGCCATTTCAAAGAAACCTCTTTTTCCCCCTTTCCGTGCTCCTGTAAAAGAGCCTTCCTCATAGCCGAAGAATTCACTCTCCATCAAATTCTCGGTCAGAGCGGCGCAGTTAATGGCAACAAAGGGATTGTTTTTTCTTGAAGATACAGCATGCATAGACTGGGCAAAAAGTTCTTTGCCCGTTCCGCTTTCACCGGTAATCAGGATGGTTGAGTCGGCGAGGGCCAGTCCTTGAGCCTTTTTTATTAGATTTGATATCGAAGGGCTGCGATGTAGGATGTTAGCAAAGGTATATTTTGCGCTGTAACCGGAATATTTTATTTGTTTCCGATACTGTTCATCAATCGTTTGAATATCGGTCAAGTCTTTGATGGTGATGGCATAAAACGAATGGTCTTTAACTCCAGAGAAAGTTTTAATAGAGTAATGCAATGTTTTATCAGAAATCTGACAAAAACCGCTGCCAAGATACTCTTGGGGACTAATAATTGGGACTAATTCGCGAAGGTCAGTTCCGACCAGATTCTCTCTCCCCATAATCTTTTTCACGATATCATTATGGAAACTTATGGTCATATTCTCATCGGTCAGAATGATGCCGTCATCAAAATTCATCATAAGCATGTGCAAATGGGTTTGAAGCGATTCGATTTGTTTTGAGTGCTTTGATATTTCCAGTGATAGATTTACCAAGCCACTTAGGTATCGGGAAATCACGAGATTGTCACAGTTGCTTGTGCCGGTCAGGATATAAAGAATTTCGGTTATCGTGACCAAGCTGATCAGTCGTGAACCTAAATCAATGATATGAGGAATATCCTCAGGCACAAGCTCGACTTCATTCAGCGTTACAGCATAACTGTATTTCCGCAATAGGGTCACATTGGGATCGTATGGAATGAAATTGTAACCTGTTAATCCAACGGTTTCCAGTTCTTTAACGGCTTCGACGGCGTTCTCAAAAATATTGTTGACCACCAAAACATCTTCACCTTGAGGGATATCGAGCAACTGATTGATTTTTGCAAAATCAATATTGCGATGCGCTACGATATATTTACAATCATCCTCTAATCTAGGAACAATGATTGGCTCAAGGATGGGGGTTGTAATTAATACTAAATCATCTTTTATTTTGATATGTGGCCTTATCTGGTCATGGTAGTAACTCGTAATATTGATCTGATCACCCAAAATATGGTTTAGTTGATGATTAATTTCTTCAGATGCTTTTTTATTATAGGATATGGTCGTTAGAGAAGGCTTAATGCTCATCACGCACCTCCGATATGTATTTTAATTAAATCGTTGATTCGACACGATTATAACATGGGTTTAACCCAGTTAGGATGTTTTTTGCGATATTACGATTACAAGCGGAGTAATAGTAAAAAATACATCTGAAATACCTGCGATTTCTATTTGATGCCATTGGCATAATTTTTGCATCAATTGATGGTGGTTGCAAAAATCTATGCTCAGGCACAAGGAGAAATGCTATGGAAAAGAAAATATTATTGACCGAGCCAATCCGCCCGGCCGGCTTGGAAATTTTACAAAAAGACGCGGATGTTGTTGTAGCACCGGAGCCAACTCCGGAAGCCGTGGCATCCATGATTGCAGATTTTGATGGATTGATCAGCAGAAACACGTTCATTGGCAAAGAGATCTTTGACAGAGCCCCAAAGCTTAAAGTCGTCGCAACCCATGGTGCGGGCACAGATCACATTGATGTTATCGAGGCCAGCAAGAAAGGGGTATACATTGTAAATACTCCGGGAGCGAATGCTGAATCGGTAGCGGAAGCTGTCGTTGGATTGATGCTGTCACTGAGCAGAAAACTGTTTGATGGTGCGGTGGCATTAAAATTTACCAAAGACTATTATTACCGCAACCGGTGTATTGGAATGGATCTGCATAAAAAAACAATCGGGATTATTGGTATGGGGCAGATTGGACAGAAGCTTGCCAGGATATGCAATAAAGGTTTTAATATGAGCGTTCTGGGATATGATCCTTATGTATCAGAAGTTCATATGGCTGAGCTTGGAGCAAATAAAGTGATTGATTTGAATAAGCTCTTGGAGAATGCGGATTTTGTATCGCTGAATTGTCCTTATTATGATGAACTGTATCATCTGATCGATGAAAAAAAGTTTAATAAGATGAAAAAAACCGCATATATCGTCAATTGTGCAAGGGGGCTTCTGATCGATGAAAAGGCACTGTGCGATGCGTTGAAGAATCATGAGATTGCGGGCGCGGCCTTAGATGTTTTCAACGAAGAACCTTTAAGGAAAGATGATCCTTTATACGCCTTGCCCAACTTGATCATGACGCCGCATATTGCGGCGTTTGCCCAAGACAGCATTGATAACATGTCATTGATATCCGCAACAGATGTGCTCAGTGTGCTGAATGGCGATTTAGAAAAAGCTCATATCGTAAATTACAGGGATATTCAAAGATAAGGGGATATTTAATGTAATTTTTGGGGTAAGTTCAATTCAATAGATGCATAGAAAAAGCCTTCTAGTAAAAAACAGAAGGCTTTTTCTATGAGTGAAAGAAATGCTGTATGCAATTGTGAAGGTATACTCAAACTACTGAGCAAAAGCGCGCGCAATGAAGACAGAGTTATAACAGAGTTGAAAATATCCAAAATTGAACATGGAAAAAAGTGTAATGATGTGAAATATGGTGCTATTCAGAAATGAATGAAACGTAGAAACTACAAAGAATTCATAAAGGGAGGTCTTTAAAGATAAACATTAGTCAAATTCAAATGGGATTATTAGATGATTTATCGAATCCGGATATGTAGGCATGATATTTGCTTTATATAGTACATGAAGAGAAAATTGAGCTCAATGTCAATCAAATTCAGAATTAACCGAAGCGGGAGGGACACATGGATTTTTTCAATGAGGCAAATCTAATCAAAGAAAAGGTCATACGCTACCGGAGACACTTTCACATGAATCCGGAATTGAGCGGGTTGGAGTTTAATACGGCAAGGAAAATAACCGAGGTGCTGGAGACGTTAGGGATTGAAGTGGAAAATAATATCGGAGCACCGTTTCCAGGTGTTGTTGGTTTATTACGAGGCTCCCAACCTGGTCCGACCGTGGCCTTGCGGGCCGATATGGATGCCTTAAAACAGCAAGAGAAAAGAGAAGGCCCTTATAAATCGACAATCGATGGTGCCATGCATGGCTGCGGTCATGATGCTCATATGGCAATTCAGTTGGGAGCAGCTGAAATTCTATGTAAGCACAGAAGTGAATTGAAAGGAAATGTTAAATTCATTTTCCAACCAAGCGAGGAGATTAATGGCGGTGCTGTTCCGATGATCCTTGATGGCGTATTGGATAATCCCAAGGTCGATGCAATTTTTGGACTGCATGTGGATGGGACATTTAAAACAGGGCAGGCAGCTTTATCTTATGGAGAAACGATGGCCTCCTCGGATCGTCTGATCATTCATATACTGGGCAGAAGCAGCCATGCGGCTTACCCTCATGAAGGCGTTGACGCAATCGTCATTGCGGCACATGTGTTGGTTGCCTTGCAAAGTCTGATTTCTCGAGAAAAAGACGCATTCCATCCGGCGGTCTTAAGTTTCGGGGTTATCGAGGGTGGGAAACAGCCAAACGCGATTTGCGAAGATGTGCTCATCAGAGGTATTCTCAGGACTTTGAATCCGGATACACGGGAATTGCTTATCAAGCGAGTTGAAGAAACCATTAGTTATATTACGAAGGCGTTTCAGGGCAGTTATGAATTTGTTAGGGAGAAAAGCTATGACAGCTTGAAAAATCATGACCAAATGGTCGACTTCCAAAAAGAGATCTGTAGCAGAATTATCGGCGAGGACCATGTAAGATTTCTGCCGCGTGCTCGAATGATTACAGAGGATTTTGCATATTATCTTCAAAAGGTGCCTGGAGCGATGCTGTTTTTAGGCACGGGAAACGCATTAAAGGATACAGAACTGCCGCTCCATAACACGTCTTTCGATATTGACGAAGACGCATTGACGGTGGGGGTCGCGATACAAACGGCACTGGCTTGGGAATACTTAAAGAACGCCCAATGAATCAAGCCCATTAAATAAAATGCTTATTAAAAGTTAGAATTTCAGCAAGCGGAAGGGAGGGCTGACTGACATAAAATAATGCTTATGATATATAAAATATGATTAGAAAGGCTGATGAAAGTGACAAAAGAAAAAGACCCGACTCAACTAAGCGGCTTTTATGGCTGGGTTGAAAGAGCAGGGAACAAAGTGCCCCATCCAGTGTATTTATTCCTTTGGTTGTTTGTTATTACTGTGTTGGTTTCCGTAGGTTTGTCAATGATTGGTATTAGCGCAGAAAACCCAGTAACAAAAGAAGCTGTAAATGTTGTCAATATGCTTAAATCGGATATGGTTGCAACTTTTCTGAAAAGTATGGGGAAAGAATTTATGAATTTTGCACCCATGCTGACCGTTCCAATTTGTACGCTTGGCTTGGGTGTTGCAAATGGCAGCGGATTGCTCAACACGACATTGAAACTGGCTGGATTGTCAAAATCGCCGTTAAGAATGACGTTAATTATTTCGTTGATCGGCGTTTGTGGGAATCTGGTTGGCGATGCTGCTTTCATTATTTTTCCGCCGCTTGTTGCAATGCTCTTCCAAGGTACCGGAAGAAATCCTTTAGCAGGCTTGTTCTTGGCTTTTGCCAGTGTATGTGTCGGCTTTGGAGCCAATTTGTTAGTAGGTTCAGCAGATGCATCTTTGGCTGGTTTGACTCAAGCAGCTGCTGTGTTATTTGATCCGAATTACGTAGCCTCTCCAATGATGGGGTACTACTTTTTACTAGCATCAACTTTCATAATGACCATCGCATGCACTTATGTAACCTTGAAATTTGTTGAGCCTAAGCTTGAAAAAACCGGTCTTGGGGCAGATGCCACTGTTACAAATGCCGATTTATCCTACTCTGCCCCCTCAGAAATTGAGATGAAAGGCATGAAGGCTGCATTACTGACGCTGATTGTATTTTTTGCTGCTGTGGCTGTTATGTGTATGAAAGGCATGCCTTTTGCAGCGCCTGAAAAAGGAAGTGTTCTTACTGGTGCCTTGATGAAATCAATCCCGACTTTAATTTTCATAATGTTTTATTCGATGGGTTTCGTCTACGGAAAAGTTACAGGGAAAATCAAAAGATTTTCTGATACCATACCAATGATGCAATCTGAAATGAAAACTTTGGCAAGCTTTTTCGTAATTTGCTTCTTTGCCGCACAGTTTATTGCAGTATTCAGAGACAGCAATATAGGATTGATTGTTGCGATCAACGGTGGCGCACTGCTTAAAGCCTCGGGTGTTCAAGGACCTGTTCTACTAGCACTCTTTGTCGTGCTGACTTCGATTGTAAATCTGTTTATGGGAAGTGCAAGTGCAAAGTGGGCACTGTTATCGGTTGTGTTTGTTCCGATGTTAATGATTGCTGGCATTGATCCTTCGGCAACACAGGTGGCTTACCGAATTGGGGATAGTCTTACGAATAATATAACTCCTACGTTGCCGTACCTGGCGATCATCCTTGGTTATGCGCAAGAATACGATGTTAGGGCAAAAACAGGAACAGTTATGGCATACATGTTGCCATATACATTGATCGGCGGAATTGTCTGGATTGCATTCCTTTTGATTTGGGCTTATGCTGGATTGCCGATGGGTCCTGGATATCATGCATTTTTCTAAAATATTAGAATCTTGGGGAAAAGGGGCTGTATGAAAATATAGTCCTTTTTCTTTGTCAAGAAAAGGACGGTTGATATTGTATGGGGATGCGGATTTGACACAAGGCTTCCTATACAGCCCCCTCCATCCGTTATATAATAAAACCAAACGAAGTCATCATCGCCTTCAATTGATGGATCGGAGGGATGGATATGTTTAAGCGCTTGATTCTTGCAACGGACCTGTCCGCAGCGTCCAATGCGGTCATCGAAAGCATGGGGGGGTTGAAAACCCTGGGGTCGGAGGAGTGCCTGCTGGTGCTGGCCTTGCCTCAGGAATCCGATGAGCTGATCGTGGAATTCCGCAGAGACATCATCGATCAGCGCCTCCAGGCCCAAAAAGAGCTTTTGGAGAAACTGGGCTATCAAACGGAAACCCGAATCGTCACGGGCTCCGGAAAACGGGAGCTCAACCGGATCGCCGTCGAGGAAAATTATGCCCTGATCGTGGCCGGCGCGGAGGAACATTCCCTGACCAGTGAGATCTTCTCCAGTAGTCTGGCCTACGACATCGTCCATCATGCGGAAAAACCCCTGCTGATCCTGAGGCTGGAAAAGGATCCGGATACAGGCTTTGCCGCTGCCGGTGAAATCAGCGCCGAGAATGAGCAGCCTGTCCTCTTTGCCACTGACTTCTCGGCGAATTCCGAGACCGCCTTTGAATACCTTGAAAGTCTGGTGGCTTGCGGCTTTAAAAACATTATCCTGTACCATGTTCTGGACAAAGGCAAGATCGAGCCTTACCTGGAGGACATGCTGGAGGATTTCCAAAGGGAGGACCTGGAGCGGCTGGAAAGCATGAAACGGATGCTGGCAGAAAAAGGCCATGCCCATATCGAGATTTTGCTGCATTACGGCCGCCCGGCCATGGACATCGTGCAGCTCGCCGAGGAACGGCGTCCCCAGCTGATCCTCATGGGCAGCCAGGGCAGAGGCTTTATCCGGGAGCTTTATTTGGGAAGCGTCAGCCATCACGTGGCCCGGCGCGCTTCGACCTCGGTGCTGCTCATTCCCGCCAGGCGCGAGGAAGCCTGAATCTTGCAAGATGCAAGGGTGCGGGGGTGCGGACAATTTCCTGTACAACTTAAGCAACCATTCCAAGGCTTCGTCTGTACTCCAAGGGACTTTTATTCCCTAAAGATATCTTGATTCGCTTCTCGTTATACCAAATCAAATAATCATTTAGTATTTTAATAAACTGTTCGATGCTCACATCATTCCAGCTACGATGGTAAAACATTTCATTTTTTAATCTGCCGAATAATCCTTCGCAAGCTGCGTTATCGGGTGAGCATCCTTTCTTCGACATCGATCTAATCAGGCCAGCTTCTTCCATCCTGGATATCCAGCCCGGCCAGCGATAATGGCAGCCTCGGTCAGTATGAATCAATGGGTGTTCATTCGAATGAAGTGTACAAACAGCATCTTTCAACATACCGTTCACTAGTTCGGCATCAGGGGCTATTCCTATCTTCCATGCAGGGAGCAAACCATCAAAACAGTCCACAATTGGCGATAAATAGATCTTTCCTGCCGGAATTGCAAACTCTGTGATATCTGTCAGCCACTTCTGATTTGGCGCATCGGCGTGGAAGTCTCGTTTAATGATGTTGGGGACTTCCGGAGTGATTTCACCGGCATAAGAACGGTACTTGCCTTTCCTTTTTACGGGGACAACCAGGCCTTCCTTTGCCATGATACGGCGTACGACCTTTTCAGAAACCCGATCGCCTTCCCGGACAAGCAGCGCATGTATTCTGCGATAGCCGTACCTGCCTGAATTTTTCTGAAATAGCGTTATGATCCTGCCGGTCAAGACTTTGTTTTCCTTTGGGTTGCTGATGATCCTTAGCTGATAGTAATAACTACTCCTTGCTAATTGCAATCTGCTCAAAAGAAGCGGCAGTGGATATTTCCCTTTTATGGCGCCGATGATCACTGCCTTTTCACGGTTTTTTAGTTCCGTCAGATCGACGCCGGGGTCTTTTTTTAGGACTTCTATCGTTTCCTTTAATATATCGATCTCCATCTGCATTTCCTGGAGCTGAGCTTTGAGCGATTCAACTTCGTTTGAAGATGCGGGCTTGCCCTCAGGAAGCTTCCCGCGTGGATCGTCGGCAAGATTCATAAGAGCTACAGCTCCCTTCTGAATGTATTTCTTCCGCCACGTATAGATGCTGACTCTACTATATCCGGTCTCTTCTGATACCAATTGTATATTTTCTCCAAGTTCAAAGCAACGGCGCAAAATCTCAAGCTTTTTTGCTAAGGGAGGATGCAGGGGATGATCCGGAGTGTTATTGTATTTCGTCCGCGATGCTTTTGTTCTCTGTATATAATTCCTCGCACCAATCCATGTATATAATCCCTGTTTTGAGGGATATCCCAGTTGCTGGATCACTTTTGATACCGATTGGACCTCATTGTACAATTCGAGTGCGCGTTCACGCTGGTCATCTGAATATCCCATGCTTTTTCTCCTTCTTAAGCAATATCAGTGTCCAGGTTTTTGTCCGCACCCCCCTTATCCCTCAAGTGCCAGGTCCAAGATCCCAATTCAATTCAGCTTTTATTCCTATACTTACGATGAACTGAATCGCCTGTATACGGTCAAGGAACCCAGCATCAAGGTTACAACCTATACCTTCGATGCCGCGGGCAACCGGGCCACCCAGACCGTAACCATGGGCACCGATTCCGAAGTCACCACCTATACCTGTAATGAACAGAACAGGCTGACCGCGGCAGAGGTAAAATTGAATAATGTCACAACCAAAGCTGTCGTGTATACTTATGATAACAACGGTAATCAGACCCTGATTACGACGACTCCCTATGTCAATGGTATCCCCCAAACCCCAGAAATCACCATATGCACATACGATGAGCTGAATCAGCTCACCACAACAGAAATGCCCAACGGGGATATCATCAACAATACCTATGCCGGTGACGGCTTCCGCGTAGCCAAGCAAGTCAACGGAACCACGACCCAATATGTCTACATTGGCGACAAGGTCGTACTGGAACTTGACGGGGCAGGCAACCAAATTGCCAAAAACGTCCAGGGCACAACGATCATTTCCCGTACCGTTGGCGGAACTACGCTCTACTACATGTTCAACGGCCATGCCGATGTTACAGCCTTGATCAATGCTACTGACGCAGTCCAAGCAACCTATTACTATGACGCATTCGGCAATATCATCTCCTCGACAGGGAGTGCC
>Ga0209269_1000511_pt1 | contig 35434 bp, 36 predicted proteins | sample MTBAKMMethaMetaG_FD_187455 | JGI IMG/M metagenome (GOLD analysis project Ga0209269, IMG submission 187455) | Enrichment culture microbial communities from Arthur Kill intertidal strait, New Jersey, USA, that are MTBE-degrading - MTBE-AKM (Arthur... | ecosystem: Environmental > Aquatic > Marine >... | reverse complement strand
CGATGTAGTTGCCGGGATAGAGCGGCTGGGCGAGCCAGACCACGAAGCTGAGGATGGAGAACCGAAAGAACCACTCCATGGGGTAGAGGAGATTCCTGAGCTGGGGGAGGGTGACTTCCATGGGGTAATCTGCACCCCGAAATATAATAACCACTCTTATTGCGGACGGCAGATGGCGCAGACAGGATGGGGGACCGCAACGCCACCGGGGATACAACAGACTTCCCGCGGCGTCCAGGGGGGAGCGGTGCGGGCGAGGGCATTCACGACGATCGTGACCGCGAACCTCTCCCTGATCCTTATCACCCGGTCGCGCTCGGCGATCGCTGTCTCGGGGGTCCGCTCACCGGACCCAGCGCTCCTGCTGGTCTTCGCCGGGCCGCTCCTCTGCCTCTCCCTGGTGCTCTGCGTGCCCGGGTTGATGGACCTCTTCTGGTTCGGGCCGCTGTCGCTGTTTAATCTCTTCGTCGGCGCAGGGGCCGGGGTGTTGAGCGTGGTGTGGTTCGAGGTGCACAAGTACGGGAGGGGGTGGCGGGTGGGGTGACAAGGAGGGATGTACAATATTATGATCACGTCATCCTCTTCGGTGCACAGAAGGAAGATACAATATATAATGATCAGTTTGACGGCAATACTGGGCAATATGGAGAAAATATTACAGTGATCCGAAAATGAGGATTACAAATTGCTTCCTTAAAAATTTATGAAGATTGATCAAAACTTTCTGTTTGATTATACAATTCTTCTTTTTCGGTCGTTACCTGGATTATAAGAGTTCTGATGTTGTGTTACACCAGGAGCGTTACCAGCCGGCTCTGCAACAATTGGCTTGGGTGTGTTAGACGATCTTTTCGGCTCTTCTTTGGCCATATTAATAGATGTAGTGACCTTTTATTTATATTTGGTTCATTTTAATAATGATTGTCAACAACGTATAGTAAGATAAAAAGAATAAAGAACACCACATTTAAGAGCATCAAAACGATGGATATTTTCAATCCTTTTATTAAACGAGTATATACAGGTTTATTATTTAGATATGAATTCTTGATCTGGTCGAGAATATCCCTCAGTAGAGGATCCTTTGTGAAGGAACATAATTCTTTGAATCTATTTTCTTCAAAGATATCAGGAACATTGTAACTTTTGGGCCAAATTAGAAAAAGCAATATACACACTCCAAAAATAGCATATCCAACTGCACAAATTAAGCAAAAGAATTCATAATTGGTTATTATTGAAGGATTAATTGGTAAAAAAGCCACCATTGAAACTTGTAATGTAATTAAAACAAGAAATATCTGGAAAACCGTAAAAATTTTTGAGTTTATTTTAGCAATATTTGAAATATCCCGATCATATGATTTATTTGCTTCATCAATTAGGATGGATAATCTATCGTAATATTCATCAGTACAGTCATCATAGTCGAATTTTGGATTAATATTGTCAGATTCTCCATCCATTATATTTGGGTTATTCATTTAAGGATTATTAAGGTTTTTTAAGTTGAATAGTTCATCGAGGGTTTTTAGGTTATTATTATGATAGAAGGAGATAGTGAAGGCGGAGATCCTCGAAAGGATGAAGGACATTATTCTTGGATATCTTCGCATCCCAGAGGGGGCAGTTGTATATGGTCTGTCGTCCAGAGGGATGAGGGGAAGATAGATCTGACCCACAAAAAAGGGTTTACCATGAAAAACATTTCATGGGGTATGCTTGCATCCCCTTCCTGGACTCATGGGCGATTCTACAGAGCCTTTGTTTTGATATATTGAGTAATCTTTCTCTGACTTAGTTATCTTAATTATTCAGTTATTGGGTCAAGCGACTGCCACCACGACGATCCAATCATCGGCGATAGGGTCACTACTTTTCCCCCTCGATCACCTGTCCAACCACTTCCAGCACAATCCCCTTCTCACACCATGAACAAAATCCAGATCCACACATAACAGAAAATCAATCTTCACCTAAAAACAGCTCGGACAGCCCCCACCGTCCCCCGAAAACATCACGAAAAACGAAACATCTCAAGCAAAGATCTCAAAGAAGAAGTGCGCCGACCGGGACTCGAACCCGGGTTTAGGCGTTGGCAACGCCTAGTGATAACCACTACACTATCGGCGCTCTGCATTTTACCGCAGCGCTCTACAATATTCGCACTTCTCACATATAAGCATTTTCCAGACTCAGGGGGGTCAGTATGGTCGGCGATACCCCGCACCTGCCCCCTGACGGCCTGAAAGAGGGCACCGGCACCACACCGGCCGGCAGGATCGGGGTGTGGAGGGAGGAGATCCCCGAGAGAATAAACCGCATCAAACGGGGCCATTCAGAAAAATACGAGAGATTAACAGAGATCCATCAGCCCCGCGGGGTCGCCGCCAGGGCACGCCGGCCGGCGCGGCGGGCCCGCCCGGGGAGGGGGCGGGAGCGCAGGACCGCGCAGGCGCCCGGAAGGATCAGGCCAGAACCGCGCCGGCCTCTTCCGGCCCTTCGAAAAGGTCGTATTCAGGCGAAAACCGGGCGAGAACACCCAGGCTGTAGTACCTGAGGAAGGTCACAAACGGCACCTGCACCAGCAGGAGCACCGGCACGGCAACGATGATCCCGATGAGGAGGAGCAGGACGTACACCGGCACCGCCGCATCCCCCAGGGCGATCCCCGCGACCACGCCGACGGCCACGAGCGGGACGGCGATGACGGCCGCGGCGACGAGGGCGATGGCCAGGGCAATGAGCCCGAGGACGATCGCGAGCAGGAACTTGAAGACGACGTACGCGGCGGCGTTCACCAGTTCGGGGCGGAGGAAAGACCAGGCGTGCCGCCACCCCTCGATGACCCCGCAGTCCGAGCGGATCATCACCGGGACGACGAAGTCGGTGGTGAGCATCAGCACGACGCCGACGCACACCAGGATCAGCACCGCCGCCGGGACCAGGACGATGAGGGCGAGGAGGTTGGGCGCACCCATCCCCTGCACCGGGAGGAAGACGGCCAGCAGGGCGACGATCATCGCCGCCACCATCAGGAGGGCGAAGACGACCTGGAAGAGAAAGAGCCGCAGGCCCTTGCCGCTCCGCATCCCGAAGGTGCGCGAGAGCGAGACCTCGCCCGAGGCCAGGCAGTCGACGAAGACGAACTGGAAGATCGACCCGATGATCCCGAAGACCAGGGCGAGGATGATGATGATCCCGATGAGGAGGAAGGCAACGCCCAGGCCCGGCGCGAAGAGGTCCACCGGCATCCCCGATCCCGCGTGCCCCCCGCCGTCAGGGAACGAGAAGAAATTGAACCCGCCCCCGAATCCGCCGACGAAGAGGGCGATCACCGCAAGCCTCAGCCACACCCCGGCCCTGAAAGGCCAGAGGAGTGATTTTGTGTGAGATACCGCACCGTCGATGGCGGTGAGGGCATGGATACCAGAGCTCATGCCCATGCATGGGAAGAGGAGAGATATATAGCCGGGGGCGGCGGGCGGGTGCTACAAACACCCCACAGAAGTGATACAGAATCTTAAAGTACGCCCGCCGCCCACAGATCAGTGATGATACCGCTGATGATCGACCTTGCAGCCCGACGCGTCGTCATATTCGGCGGCGGTGCCGTGGGGGCGCGTAAAGCGGCCTTCTTCTCCGGGGAGGCCCGGGTCACCGTCATCAGCAGATCGTTTCTGCCGGCGCTCTTGAGCCCGGGCATCGAACGCATCGAAGTGGAGTGCGCGAGCATGGACGAATCCGCCCTTGAGAGCCTGATCGGGGACGCCTTCCTCGTCGTCGCCGCAACCTCAGACCCGGACTTAAACGACCGGATCGGGCGGGCGGCCAGGTCCGCAGGCGCCCTCTTCAACAACGCCGACGGGGAGGCGGGCGACGTCCTCGTCCCCTCGGTGATCCGGGGGGAGCGCTACCTCCTCGCGATCAGCACCGGCGGGGCGAGCCCTGCAATCCCCCGCTTCCTGCGCGAGCACCTGGAGGCGGCGTTTCCCCACCTCGATGCGATGATCGGCGTCCAGGCGCGCCTCAGGGAAGACGTAAAGGAGTGCGTCGGGTCGCAGGAAGAACGGCAGCGGATCCTGCGGGCCGTCCTCCGCGACCCCGAGGCCTGGTCCTGGCTCTCGGAGGGCGAAGAACGGGCATACCAGAGAATATGGGAGCGGTATATCAGTGGAAAAGATACTCCGTACTGACCTGGCGATGGCCGGCCTCAGCCACCATACGGCAGGGCTTTCAGACCTTGAAACATTCAGGTTTCCCGACGAACAGGCGTTTCTGATGGCGGCGCGGGAGCGCTTCAGGGGAGTGCTCCTCCTCCAGACCTGCAACAGGATCGAGGTGCTCGTCCAGGGGAGCGCCGCCTCGCTCACCGACTTTCTTCATGAGCAGGGGCGGGAGAAATTCGAGATCAGGGAGGGCGTCGACGTCCTCCGCCACCTGCTGCAGGTCGCCGCCGGCATCGACTCGATGATCGTCGGCGAAGACCAGATCCTGGGCCAGCTGAAGCGCGCCTGGGCCGCCTCGCAGGAGGCCGGCGCCTGCAGCCAGGTCATCGACCTCTGCATGAAAAAGGCGGTGCATGTGGGAATCGAGGTGAGAAAACAGACAAAGATCAACCGCGGCTCGGTCTCCATCGGTTCGGCCGCCGTGGCACTCGCCGAAAACCTCCTCACCACCCTCAAAGGGCGGCACATTCTCGTCATCGGCAGCGGCGAGATGGGAATGCTCGTGGCGCAGGCGCTCGCCGCAAAGAACCTGACCGCCATCTATGTCGCAAACCGCACCTATGAACGGGCCGTCATGCTCGCCGGGAAGATCGGCGGCAAAGCGGTCCACTTCAACGAGCTTCGACGCTACTTCACCCTCTCAGACGTCGTGATCACCTGCACCTCGGCCCCGCACCCGGTGATCACAAAGGAGATCCTTGCCGACGTGATGAAAGGGCGGTGCTGGCCCCTCGACGGCCACCCGCGCCCCCTCGTCCTCATCGACATCGCCCAGCCGCGCGACGTCGAAGAGGGGGCGGGCGAGGTCGACGGGGTGAACCTCTTCACCATCGACAACCTCAGGGACGTCAACGAGCACAATATGGAGGCCCGGCGGGAAGAGGCGGCGCGGGCAGAGGCGCACATAGAGGCCGAGATCGACCGGTTCATCACCATGCTCAACGGAGCGTCGGCCGACGAGGTGCTCGGCGGCCTCTTCACCTGGGCCGAGGCGATCAGGCTCAGGGAACGCGAACGCGCCTGCGCGCGGCTGCAGGGGTGCAGCCCCGAGACCGCCGCCGTCATCGACGACCTGACAAGGGTGCTGACGAAAAAACTCCTCATCGATGCGACCTATTCGATCAGGGCCTGCGCCCAGAACGGCCGGATCGAAGAGGCCGAACGTCTGGTAAATGCGATCACACGGGGTGACCAATCATGTTTCCGGAAAGAAGACTGAGACGACTGAGAAAACGAACCCTCCAGCCCCTCTTCAAAGAAACGAGGCTGGCAATGAGCGACCTTGTGATGCCGCTCTTTTTCGACGAGACGATCGAAGAGGCAGTGCCCATCGGTTCGATGCCCGGGCAGTACCGCTACCCCCTCGGGGATGCGGGCGCCGTTGCAGAACGGCTGCAGCGTGCCGGTCTTTCGGCGGCGCTGATCTTCGGCATCCCGCGGGAGAAAGACGCCGCGGCTACATCGGCCTACGACGAGGACGGCGTGGTCCAGAAAGCGGTCGCCGGCATGAAAGCGGCCTGCCCCGACCTCGTCGTGATCACCGACGTCTGCGCCTGCGAGTACACCGACCACGGCCACTGCGGGATCGTCGGGGAGACCTGCGGCGGCGGGATGGACCTGCTCAACGACCCCTCGCTCGCCCTGATGCAGAAGATCGCCGTCTCGCATGCCCGCGCCGGGGCCGACATCGTCGCCCCCTCCTGCATGCTCGACGGCATGGTGGGGGCGATCAGGACCGCCCTCGACGGTTCAGGGTTTGCAGAGGTCCCGATCATGTCCTACTCCACGAAGTTCGCGAGCGCCTACTACGGCCCCTTCAGGGAGGCGGCAGACTCGGGCTTCTCCTTCGGCGACCGGACCACCTACCAGATGGACCCGGCCAATGCACGCGAGGCCCTGCTGGAGTCAGAGGAGGACGCCGCCGAAGGGGCGGACATCCTGATGGTGAAACCCGCCGGGCTCTACCTCGACGTCCTCGCGGAGATACGGGAGATCGGCCTCCCGGTCGCCGCCTACCAGGTCTCGGGCGAGTACGCCCAGTTGAAGGCCGCTTCGGCCCTCGGCTGGCTCGACGAGAGAAAGTGCGCTCTCGAAGCCCTCACCTGCATCAAGCGGGCCGGGGCCGACCTGATAATCACCTACTATGCCGAAGACGCCGCGAGGTGGCTGCATGAAGAGCAATGAACTCTTCGAGCGGGCAAAGGGCCTGATGCCGGGCGGCGTCTCCAGCCCGGTGCGGGCGATCCAGCCCTACCCATTCTACGTCGCCGGGGCTGAGGGCGCGTACCTGAAGACCGTCGACGGGGAGCGCCTCATCGACTGCTGCCTGGGCTACGGTCCCCTGATCCTGGGCCATGCACCCGATGCGGTCAGGGCGGCGATCGAGGCGCAGCTGGCCGACGGCTGGCTCTACGGCACCCCCTGTCCCGGGGAGGTCGCTCTTGCAGAGCGGATCGCGGCCGATCACCCCTCGATCGATATGGTCAGGTTCGTATCCAGCGGTTCGGAGGCGACGATGGCGGCGATCAGGCTTGCCCGCGCCGCCACCGGGCGGCAGGACATCGTCAAGATCGAGGGCGGCTTCCACGGCGCCCACGACGCCGTGCTCGTGAAGGCCGGATCCGGCGCCACCACGATGGGCGTCCCGGACTCAGCCGGCGTCGTCGCCGACCTGGTGGCGCACACCCGCCAGGTGGCCTACAACGATCTCGAAGGGCTCGACGCCCTGCTCTCCTCCTCTGAAGATATCGCCGCCCTGATCATCGAACCGGTGATGGGCAACGTCGGCCCGGTCCTCCCCGAACCCGGTTACCTCCAGGAGGTGCGGGCCCTCACCCTCGACTACGACGTCCTGCTCATCTTCGACGAGGTGATCACCGGCTACCGCCTGGGCATCGGCGGGGCGCAGGTGCGCTACGGCGTCACCCCCGACCTGACCACCCTGGGCAAGATCATCGGCGGCGGTCTCCCCATCGGTGCCTTCGGCGGACGGCGCGACCTGATGGCGATGGTCGCCCCGCAGGGCCCGGTCTACCAGGCCGGCACCTTCAGCGGAAACCCCCTCACGATGGCAGCGGGCAATGCCGCTCTCGGGTGGCTCCACGAGAACCCGGGGATCTACGCACGGCTCGACGCGGGGACGCGGAGGATCGAGGAGGCCTGCGCCGGGGCCGGCGGCTCTTTTGTCCGCCTCGGATCCATGTTCAAGTACTTCTTCAGGCCGGCGGCGCCGACGAACTACGCCGAGGCAAAAGAGAGCGACACCGCGGCGTTCCGGCAGTTCTGGGAGAAGATGCTCAAGAAGGGCATCTTCGTCCCGCCCTCGCAGTTCGAGACGAACTTCCTCTCGGCCGCCCACACAGATGAGATCATCGAACACATCGCAGACGCATACAGCACATGTCTCTCAGAATAGGAACACGGGGAAGTCAGCTCGCCCTCGTCCAGACCGAACGGGTCTGCAAGGCGCTGACGAAGATGGGCATCGAGGTTGAAACTGCCGTCATCAGGACGAAAGGGGACACGGCGACAGGCGTCCCCCTCCACGAGATCGGCGGACAGGGCGTATTCGTGCGGGCCCTCGACGAGGCGATCATCGAGGGGACGATCGACGCCGCCGTCCACAGCATGAAGGACATCCCGGCCAAACGCCCGCGGGGCGTCGCCACCGGGGCAGTCCTCTCCCGCGACTCGCCGGCCGACTTCCTCGCGTATGAGGGCGAGATCGGCGACGTCGGCATTGTGGGCACCGCCTCGACGCGGCGGCGGGCGCAGATCCTCAGGCACGACCCGGAGATCACGGTGAAACAGCTCCGCGGCAACGTGGACACCAGGATCAAGAAGATGCGGGAAGGCGAGTACGACGCCATCGTCCTCGCCGAGGCCGGACTCGACCGTCTCGGCTACCACCTTCGGGGCCAGCGCCTCCCCTTATCACAGTTCGTCCCCTCGCCGAACCAGGGGGCGATCGCCGTGGTCTGCAGGAACACGCCCGAGATCACCGACGTGATCAGGAAACTCGACGATCCCCAGACCCGCATGGATGTCGGGATCGAGCGGATCATCATGGAAGAGGTGGGCGGCGGCTGTTTCACCCCGCAGGGGATCTATTGCAGGGACGGCCACGTCATCGCCGAGATACTGGCCCTCGACGGGAGCCGCGACGTGCGGATCGAGGACGATATCGCCACGCCCGAAGAGGCGCGGGCCTGCGGTCAGAGACTCCGCAACGATGCGATCGACCTGATAAAAGACGCATACCGCCAGCTGGGGATCGCACCATGAGCGGAAAGGTCACCCTGGTCGGATCAGGGCCGGGATCGATCGGTCTCCTCGCCCCCAGGGGCAGAGAGGCGATCGAGGCGGCAGAGGTCGTGCTCTACGACCAGCTGCCGGGCGAGGAGATCCTCGCCACCCTCCCGAAAGGGGCCGAACTTGTCGACTGCGGAAAACACGGCGGCGACCACACGCTGGAGCAGGACGAGATCGAGGCGCTGATGATCGCGCGCGCGAAGGAGGGAAAGAACGTCGTCAGGCTGAAAGGCGGCGATTCCTTCCTCTTCGGGCGCGGCGGCGAGGAGATGGAGAGTCTGCGGGCCGCGGGGATCGAGGTCGCCGTGGTGCCCGGCATCACCTCGGCGATCGCCGTCCCCGAGGCGGTCGGCATCCCGGTGACCCACCGGCGCTTCGCCTCGCAGGTGACCGTCATCACCGGCCACGAAGACCCGACGAAGGGTGAGTCGGCCCTTGACTGGCGGCTGCTGGGGCAGAGCCGCGGCACGATCGTCGTGCTGATGGGAGTGAAAAATCTCCCGCAGATCGCCGTCGCCCTCGTGGAAAACGGCCGCAGCCCGAAGACCCCGGTCGCCATCATCGAGCGCGGGATGCGCCCTGACCAGCGCGTGACCGTCGGCACGCTCGACGACATCGCCGGGATCGCCCGGGCACAGAGCGTCAGACCGCCCGCCGTCATCGTCATCGGCGACGTCGTCAGCCTTTACGACGGGACGACGCTCTTTCGCCCCTGAATATCCGTCCAGATATCGAGGGCGAGGCTCTCGGGCAGGTCGAGGTCGTCCATGGTCAGGACTGATCCGGCCGCCACCCTTCTTTTTACCACGGCATCGTAGATCAGCCCGATCGGGACGTGGTCAGGGCAGTCGACGATCGGCACACAGCTCCCCCGCACCACAAAACTCCCGATGCCGCGCTCGATCCGCTGACCGGGTTCGAGATCGGTCTTTGCGATCGCCGCCACCGAGACCGCCGGCCGGGTGCCGTTGTTGAGCAGGACGCCCCCGCCTGAGACCACGCGCCTGACCGTCTTTGCTATCTCCAGATTGCAGAGGTGGAAGTTCCGCACCAGCGTATAGACCGGACCCTCTCCCATCTTGTAATACCTGAGGTAGTCCCTGAACCGCTCGTCATGGCGGGCGGCGATGAAGACACCCGCAGGGGCGCCAGGCGAGAGGACATAATCGCTCACCGGACGGCCGAGACTGACGGCCCCGGCGGCAAGGAGTTCGGCCCCGGCCGTCAGGTCTGGCGTCGCCGGGCCGAGGAGCCCGGGCCTGAGGATCCCGGCGCCAAGCCCATTTGCAACCAGCGCCTGCTCGATCTGGACCTTGGTGCCGTCGGTGAACGCCGTCACCTTGTCCAGGCTGATCCCCTGCTTCTTCGCCCAGAAGGCCATCTCATCCGGGACCGGGTTATGGTTGAGGAAACCCTTGATGTTCCCGTAGACCAGGGGAAGAAAGCCCATCTGGACGGCCTCTTCCCGCAGTGCGGCAAGGCACCCGGGCTGGTCGCCCTCGGCCTCGGTGAAGAGACCTTTTCGAGCGAAATGAGACCCGGTGGTCACCTGCACCTCGGCGTCCATCGTGACGACCGGGATGGAGGCCGCCATCACCTCCTCGATCACGGCAGTGGCGTGGATCACGTCGCCCGAACACTCGACGACGATATCAGAGCCCTCGATCAGGTCGGTGACATCGTTCACCGCCTTTATGCCGGTCGGCAGCCCGGCTCCGCCGAGCCGGGGCCGGCGGGTCAGCACGGGCCCCAATGCGAGGTCGGTCTGCCCCTCCAGGGCCATCATCAATCCTCGTGCAATAAATCCGGTCCCGACGATGCCGACCCGGATGCGGTCGCTCCTCTCTTCCCCCCGATACATTGCGGGGCTTTCTCAGGGGGATAATATATAAAGTTTTGCAATATCCGAAATGGGCGGCGGCGTCACCTGCATGAGAGCAGGCATATAGGCATCGCCGGAAACGCAGAGCAGGGCCGAGGAGGTCAGGGAAACGGATACCCTTATATGCTGTCGCGTATCCCTGACCCATGGGCAGAACCCCCTGCCCGGAGAAGAAAGATGATAGACGGCGTTCAAACGAAAACCCTGCGGGTGATCCCTGACGAGCGGGGGAGGTTGATGGAGATCCTCCGCTGCGACGATCAGATATTCAAGAAATTCGGGCAGGTCTATATGACCACCAACTACCCGGGCGTTGTAAAGGCATGGCACTACCACAAGATCCAGACCGATAACGTCTGCTGCCTCTCCGGGATGATCAAGGTTGCGCTGTATGACGCACGGGAGCATTCCCCCACCCACGGCGAGACAAACGAGTTCTTCATCGGGGAGCACAACCCCATGCTCGTCACCATCCCGCCCGGCGTCTACCACGGCTGGAAATGCATCTCTGAAAAAGAGTCGATCGTGGTCTCTGTTCCCACCGAGGCCTACAACTACGAGCGGCCAGACGAGTACCGCCTCCCGCCCGACACCCCGGAGATCCCGTACGACTGGGTGCTCAGACAGGGACTGCGCCACGGATAGCGAGGTTTCTTATACTCTCCTGTTCCCCTTTTTCTGGATAGTATGAGAAGCGATCTCGTCAAGAAAGGATATGCCAGGGCGCCGAACAGGTCGCTCCTGCGCTCTCTCGGGGTCACCGACGGCGAAATGGACCGGCCGTTTATCGGCATCGCAAACGCCTACAACACCATCGTCCCCGGCCACCTTAACCTTCGCTCCCTCACCGAACGGGTAAAGGAGGGCGTTGCGGCCGGGGGAGGCGTTCCCTTCGAGTTCGGCGTCATCGGGATCTGCGACGGGATCGCTATGGGCCATACCGGGATGCGCTACTCCCTGCCGTCGAGAGAGAACATCGCCGACGCCATCGAACTGATGGTCCACGCCCACCGCTTCGACGGCCTCGTCTGCGTCGGCACCTGCGACAAGATCGTCCCGGGCATGCTGATGGCGGCGGCGCGCTGCAACATCCCGGCGATCGTCGTCACCGGCGGGCCTATGCTCCCGGGAAGCCTCGGCGGAAAAGACCTCTCCCTGACCGACGTCTTCGAGGGCGTCGGGAAGGTGGCGGCCGGTACGATGAGCGAGGCAGAGCTCCACGACCTCGAATGCGCCGCCATGCCGGGCTGCGGGAGCTGCCAGGGGCTGTACACGGCTAACACGATGGCCTGCATGACCGAGGCGATGGGCATGTCCCTGCCCGGGTGTGCGGCGATGCCCGCGGTCGACGCCGGAAAACTCAGGATCGCCTACGAGAGCGGCGAGGCGGTGCTCAGGCTTGTTCGGGAGGGCAGAACAGTCCGGGAGATCATCACCCACGCCGCCCTGAAGAATGCGGTCAGGGTTGACATGGCTCTCGGCGGTTCGACCAACACCGTCCTCCACCTGATGGCGATCGCCACCGAGGCCGGCGTGCCCCTGGTGCTGGACGACTTCAACGCCATCGGCGAGACTGTCCCGCACATCAGCCACATGCAGCCCGGCGGCCCCCATCCGATGGTCGCCCTCCACCGGGCCGGCGGGATCCCTGCCGTGCTCCACGAACTCATCGACCTGATCGAAGACGCTCCCACCGTCTCGGGCAGGAGCATCAGGGAGATCGCCGCGGCAGCGCGGGTGCTCGACCCCGCCGTGATCAGGCCGGTCTCCGACCCGGTCCACGCCGCCGGCGGGCTGAAGATCCTCAAAGGCAGCCTTGCACCTCTGGGGTCCGTGATCAAGTGTTCTGCCGTCGACGAGGCGATGTGGCGGCACACCGGCCCTGCACGCGTCTTCGACGGGGAGGACGGGGCGATGAAGGCGATCCTGGGCCGCGAGATCAACGAGGGCGACGTCGTCGTGATCCGGTACGAAGGGCCGAAAGGGGGTCCGGGCATGCCAGAGATGCTCTCGCCGACCTCGGCCCTCGTCGGCCTCGGCTACCATCGGGTGGTGCTCGTCACCGACGGCCGGTTCTCCGGCGGGACGCGCGGGCCGTGCATCGGGCATGTGGCCCCGGAGGCGGCGGCCGGCGGCCCGATCGGGCTCGTCCAGGACGGCGACCTGATCGCCGTCGACCTCTTCGAAAAAAGGATCGACCTGATCGTCGATGAGAAGGTTCTGGCAGAACGCAGGGCGGCGTGGACGCCAGAAGAGCGCGAGATCACCGGGATCCTCAAACGTTATGCGGCAACCGTCGGTGGTGCCGACATCGGCGCGGTCCAGCGCTGAGTCGAACATTTTTTCGGAGGATTAAAATCCTCTTCAATCCATTTCTCTCCTGTGGTCTGCCCGTAGCGGGTGGATCAGAGAGGATCTGATATGATTGACCATATTCTTGAAGGCAACAAAGAGTTTATCAAGGGCGATTTCACCGAAAACCGTGACTATTACCGCGCACTTGCATCGGGCCAGAGCCCCACCGTGCTCTGGATCGGATGCTCAGATTCCAGGGTCGCCCCCGAGCGGATAAGCGGGGCAAAGTCCGGCGAGATCTTCGTCCACCGCAACATCGGCAACATCGTTCGGGTCGGCGACTGGAACTTTGCCACAATCCTCGAATACGCCATCAAGCACCTTAAGGTGGCCGACATTGTGATCTGCGGCCACTCGGACTGCGGGGCAATTAAGGCCCTTTCGGCAGACAAGGAATCAGACGAGGCCTATATCCCGCTCTGGCTCTCCAATGCCAGCCAGGCCCGCTCGGAGCTCGAGCGGGAAATGCCAAAGCCAGCCGATCCCGCGGCCCAGAAAGAGTGGCGGCGCAGGCTTGAGGAGGAGAACGTGAAACTCCAGTTGAAGAACCTCAGGACCTACCCGATCGTCCGCGAAGCAGAACGGAGCGGAAAGGTCGCGGCGCACGGCATGTATTTCGACCTTGAAACCGGCAAACTCGAAAAAATTGTTTAATCGAGGACAGCCTCGATCTCTTTTTTTATCTGCGGAAGAGAGATCCGCCCGATCGGCGTGACCTTGCCGTTGACAAGGATGATCGGAAGGGGCGGGTGGTGCTTCTCGACGATCGCCCTGACATAATCGGGAACGCCGTCATCGAGCAGGGTGAATTTTACGCCGACCTTCCCGCCATACTCCAGAGCGAGCGCCTCTTCAAGGGCTTTTACCGCTTCGACCAGTTTTTCCGTCGGGCAGCACGCAACAAGGCCGCAGGAACGGTCCTCGTTGCAGGGAAAAGGGCTGCACGACCCATAGGAAAACCCGATCACCTCGATCTCAGCATATTCTGCCATGGAGAAAGGTTGGGGCCGGGAAAATATCAGGGTTTGTTATCTGGCAGGGCCATGGTGGCGAGCAGCGCACCCATCTGGTCCCGCAGATCCTTCTCCCGATCCGGATCGGCGCGGAGATCGGTCACTTCGTCCACGTCAGGCACAAGGACGTTGCCGAGCGGGCGTATGCCGAGGCGGGTGAAAAAGGCGTGGACCACCCGGTAGACGCAGGTGAAGTCCTCGGCGCCGGCCGAACAGAGAAGACCCCACTGCACCGGGGTCTGACCCGAGAGCGCCCGGGCAGCGGCAAGAGAGAGGGAGCGGTCGATGAGGTCTTTTAAGGCTGCAGAAACCGTGCCGGCGGCGACCGGGGTGCAGACGACGATCAGGCGCGCCGCCTCGATCGCCCTGATCACCCCGTCCATATCGTCCTCGATCACGCACCTGCCTGTATTGAAACAGCGGTAACAGGCGGTGCAGTGGCCGATCGCACGCTCGTCCGGATATACAAATGTAGTGCCAAGACCGGCAGCGGCGCAGGCGTCCGCAGCCCACCCGGCAAGAGTGGCGGTGTTGCCGTGGCGGCGCGGGCTGCCCAGAATGATGAGTGCGCCTTCGCGGGGTTCCGCGGGAGCAGGCCGCACGCGCGGTTCGGGCGGGTGGAGAAGAAAGGTGTCGGGCCGCTCGGGCAGGGCGTTTGCGAGGAGGGAAAAAGTCGTCAGGGCCACGCTCTCCGCGCTCTGCGGGCTTCCCGGCGGGTATTCGTGGGTGTTGGTGTGATAGGTGTACAGCACCTCTCCCCCCCTCCGAAACTCGATGGTGTACCGCCCCATGCCGGGACAGGCATCGCTGAAGTCTTCATAGAGCAGCACCAGCTCACCGGGCTGCCCCTCTACCGTGATCTCGGCCGAACGTACGGTCCAGGCGCCATGCATTCTCTTCCTCCGGCCGATTTAAGGCTGGCCTGAGATATAAGATTTTGTGAGGGGGCCTGACCGGCACGGTCAGTATCGTTAAAAAGGTTCGTGGCGCAATAACTATGGTAATTCATGAAGGCGGTTCTGGGTCTTGAAGACGGCGAATTTATTGTGGGAGAAGGATTCGGTGCTGAAGGGTCCAGTTCCGGCGAACTGGTCTTTTCCACCCAGATGACCGGATACATGGAGGCGCTCACCGACCCCAGTTATGCGGGTCAGCTCCTCATGTTCACCTTCCCGCTTATCGGCAATTATGGCGTAGACGGACAGAATTTTCAGAGTCCAACGGTGCATGCCCTCGGTTGTGTTGCCCGGGAGGTGTGCACCACACCATCGGCAAATCCATCAATCATCGACTTTTTTGAGAAAAACGGGCTTTTGGGGATATCGGGCGTCGACACCAGGAAGCTCACCATCAAGACACGAGAGCACGGCACGATGCGCGCGGCGCTCATCGTCGGCAGCGATGACGGCGAGGAGGCGGTGCGGATGGCCCGCGCCGTTCAGAACATCAGCGAGCAGGACCTGATCGCGCAGGTCTCGTGCAAGGAATCCTACCGTATCCCCGGGAAGGGCAAGCGGATCGCCGTGATCGACCTCGGGATCAAGAAGAACATCGCGATCAGCCTGCGCAAGCGGGGTGCCGACCTGCACATCTTCCCGCACAACGCGAAGCCCTCAGAGATCGAGTCTTACGAACCCGAGGCGATATTCATCACCAACGGCCCGGGCGATCCCAAACGCGCCACCGACGCCATCGCTGCGGCAAAGCACTTCATCGGCAAACTGCCGGTCTTCGGGATCTGTATGGGCAACCAGATCTGCGCCCTCGCCCTCGGCGGCGAGACCTATAAGATGAAGTTCGGCCACCGCGGCTCCAACCAGCCGGTGCGCCACACCGACGGTCAGATCTACATCACCACCCAGAACCACGGTTTTGCGGTGGACGGCGATTCCCTCCCCGAGGGCTGCACGGTCGCCTACACCAACGTGAACGACGGCAGCGTCGAGGGGTTCTGCAACGACGACCTCAACGTCCTCTGCGTCCAGTTCCACCCAGAGGCGCACGGCGGCCCGCACGACACCGAACGTCACATCTTCGACGAAATGTACAGGAGGATTGCCTGATGCCGAAAAACCCCCGTATCAAAAAGGCGCTGATCATCGGATCAGGCCCCATCCAGATCGGGCAGGCCGCCGAGTTCGACTTCTCGGGCTCGCAGGCCTGCCGCGCCCTGCGTGAAGAGGGCGTCGAGGTGGTGCTGGTCAACTCCAACCCCGCCACGATCCAGACCGATCCCGAGATGGCCGACCGGATCTATATCGAGCCCATCAACGCCGGGATCATCGCGAAGATCATCGAAAAAGAGCGTCCTGATGGCATCCTCTCGGGCATGGGAGGCCAGACCGGCCTGAACATGACCGCAGAACTCGCCGAGATGGGGGCGCTCAAGGACGTCGAGATCCTGGGCACACCCTTAGAAGCGATCTACCAGGGCGAGGACCGGGAGAAGTTCAAGGACCTGATGACCGCGATCGGCGAACCCGTCCCGAAGAGCATGATCCTCGAACATATCGAGGACCTGGACCGTGCCCTCGAACTGGTTGGGCTGCCCGCGATCATCCGCCCGGCATACACCCTCGGCGGGGCCGGCGGCGGGATCGCCCACACCCCCGAAGAGTTAAAGCGCATCGTCGACGTGGGCCTCAACCGCTCGCGCATCCACCAGGTGCTCATCGAAGAGAGCGTCATGGGCTGGAAGGAGATCGAGTTCGAAGTGATGCGCGATGCCGCCGACACCTGCATCATCGTCTGCGGCATGGAGAACGTCGACCCGATGGGCGTCCACACCGGCGAGAGCGTGGTCGTCGCCCCGATCCTGACCCTGCGCGACGACGAGTTCCAGATGATGCGCTCGGCGGCGATCAAGATCATCAGGGCGCTCGACGTCCAGGGCGGCTGCAACATCCAGTTCGCCTTCAAGGACGGGGACTACCGCGTCATCGAGGTGAACCCGCGTGTCTCGCGCTCCTCGGCCCTCGCCTCGAAGGCGACCGGATACCCGATCGCACGGGTCGCCGCGAAGATCGCGATCGGCCTCCGTCTCGACGAGATCACAAACACCGTCACCGGCAAGACGCCGGCCTCCTTCGAGCCGGCGATTGACTACGTCGTCGTCAAGGTGCCGCGCTGGCCCTTCGACAAGTTCAAGACCGCCGACCGGACCCTGACGACCGCCATGAAGTCCACCGGCGAGGTGATGGCGATCGGCCGGACCCTGGAAGAGGCCTTCAAGAAGGCGCTCCGCTCCCTGGACAACGACCAGCGCGAGCACACCAACCTCAACGAGATCAGGATGATCCTGACAAGCCCGACCGACGAACGGTTCGGCTGCCTCTTCGACGCCTTCAGGCAGGGGATGAACGTCGAAGAGATCGCCGGGATGACAAAGATCACCCCCTTCTTCCTGGAGAAGATCCGGCACATCGTCGAGATCGAGAAGAAACTCAGGGAGAACTGCGAGGAGGGCGACATCAGGACGGCCAGGCGCTTCGGCTTCTCCACGACAGAGATCGCCGAACTCACCGGCCTTTCGGCGGATGAGGTCGACCGGCAGGGCGGGAAAGTGACCTACAAGATGGTCGACACCTGCGCCGCCGAGTTCCCGGCAAACACCCCCTATCTCTACTCCACCATGGAAGACGAGAACGAGGACGTCCACGACGATCGCCGGAAGGTGCTCATCCTCGGTTCAGGCCCGATCAGGATCGGGCAGGGGATCGAGTTCGACTACTGCACCGTCCACGCCGTGAAGGCGGCGCGGGAAGAGGGCGTGCTCGTTCACATCGTCAACAACAACCCCGAAACCGTCTCCACCGACTTCGACACCTCGGACCTGCTCTTCTTCGAGCCGATGCAGCTCGAAGACGTCATGAACATCCTGAAAAACGACGAGTATTACGGCGTGATGGTCCAGTTCGGCGGGCAAAACTCGGTCAACCTCGCCATCCCGATCGAGAACGAGATCAGGCGGCTCGGACTTCCGACACGGGTCCTGGGGACGTCGCCCGACGCCATGGACGTCGCTGAGGACCGGGACCGCTTCAGCGTCCTCCTGGACAGGCTCCACATACCCTCGGCACCGAACAGTTCGGCCTACTCCGAGGACCAGGCCAGGGCCATCGCCGAGGAGATCGGCTACCCCGTGCTCGTCAGGCCCAGTTACGTCCTCGGCGGCAGGGCGATGGAGATCGTCCACGACCAGGTGGAACTGGAGGGATACATGAAGGAGGCGGTGAGGGTCTCGCGGCAGCACCCGGTGCTCATCGACCGGTTCCTCCAGGACGCCTACGAGCTCGACGTCGACGCCGTCTGCGACGGTGACGAGGTGCTCATCGGCGGGGTCATGGAGCATATCGAGGAGGCCGGGGTCCACTCGGGCGACTCGGCCTGCGTCATCCCGACCCAGTCTCTCTCGGCGTCGGTGATCGAGCGGGTGAAAAACTACACCCGGCAGATCGCCCTCGAGATGGGCGTGGTCGGGCTGATCAACATCCAGCTCGCGGTGAAAGACGACATCGTCTACGTGCTCGAAGCAAACCCGCGGGCGAGCCGCACCGTCCCCTTCGTCTCGAAGGCGACCGGCATCCCGCTCGCCAAGGTCGCCGCCAAGGTGATGATGGGACGCAAACTCTCCGAACTCGGCTACCAGGAGAAGACGTTAAAGCACGTCGCCGTCAAAGAGGTGCTCCTTCCCTTCAACAAACTGCCGGGCGTCGACACCGTCCTCGGCCCTGAGATGAAGAGCACCGGCGAGGTAATGGGCATCGACTACGACTTCGGGCGGGCCTATTACAAGGCATGCCTTGCGGCCGACAACGACCTCCCGCTCGAGGGCAGCGTCTTCATCTCGGTCCCTGACGAGCAGAAGGAGGCGATCGTCCCGATCGCACGGAAACTCAGCGATCTCGGCCTCGTCCTCTACGGTACCGGCGGTACGGCTGAGTGCCTCCTCCAGGCCGGCATCGACATGAAGATGGTCAGGAAGGTCCAGGAGGGCTCCCCCAACGTCATCGACATGATGCGCAAAGGCGAGATCAGCCTGATCATCAACACGCCCTCGGACAAGCAGTCCAGGCAGGATCACTACCAGATCATGCGGGTCGCCGTGGACTACTCGGTGCCCTACATCACCACCCTCTCCGCGGCCGAGGCTGCGGCCGGAGCGATCGAGGTGATGAAGCACGAGGAGATCACCATCGAGCCCCTGAGCCATTACCACGCCGGGATCTGAACCGGCCATCCTCTTCGTTTTTTCTTCGATACAGGGCCGAAATCCCGGCGGCACAGACCGGGGCGGTGAAACCGCCCCTTCGCCCTGCACCACCTTTTATGGTATGAATGCAATATCTGTACCGTCATACAGGAGGGCCGGTCGGACAAGGACCGCCGGATCCTCTCAATAACAGAGGGAGCATCACCCATGGGAAAAGGAAAAATTGTACTCGCCTACTCGGGCGGCCTTGACACCTCGATCTGCATCCCGCTCCTCAAGGAGCACTACGGTTACGACGAAGTGGTCACCGTCGTCGTCGACGTCGGTCAGCCCGCACACGAGATCGAAGAAGGGTCCAAAAAGGGCGAACGGCTTGCCGACCGCCATTACACGGTGGACGCGAAGGACGCCTTTGTTCGGGAGCACATCTTCCGTGCGATCAAGGCGAACGGGAGTTACGAAGGTTACCCGATGGGCACCGCCCTCGCCCGCCCCCTGATCGCCGAGGAGATCGTTGCCGTCGCAAAGAAAGAGGGAGCGACGGCGATCGCCCACGGCTGCACCGGCAAGGGCAACGACCAGCTCCGCTTCGACTTCATCTTCCGTGCGAACGGTTTCGAGGTCGTCGCCCCGATCAGGGAGATGAACCTCGCCCGAGAGTGGGAGATCGAGTACGCCGAGCAGCACGGCGTCCCGGTCCCGGTGAAGAAAGAGAAGCCCTGGTCCATCGACGAGAATTTCTGGTCCCGGAGCATCGAGGGCGGAAAACTCGAGGATCCCGCATACCACCCACCCGAGGAGATCTATGCCTGGACCGTCTCCCCGCAGGACGCCCCGGCAGAGCCCGAGACCATCACGATCGGCTTCGAGCAGGGTGTGCCGGTCTCCCTCAACGGGAAGAGGATGGAAGGCGCCGACCTGATCCTGGAGCTCAACGCCATCGCCGGGCGCCACGGGGTCGGCAGGAACGATATGGTCGAGGACCGCATCCTGGGCCTCAAGGCCCGCGAGAATTACGAGCACCCGGCGGCGACGGTCATTCTCACCGCCCACCGCGACCTCGAACGGCTGGTGCTCACCAGGGGAGAACTCTCCTTCAAGCATATCGTGGACGAGAAATGGTCAGAACTCGCCTACATGGGCCTGGTCCACGAACCCCTCTATGCCGCCCTCAACGCCTTCATCGACACCACGCAGGAGCGGGTCACCGGCTCGGTGGACTGCGTCCTCTTCAAGGGAAGTGTTCATATTGCCGGGCGGAGTTCGCCGATGGCCCTCTATTCGAGCGACCTCGTCTCCTTCGACTCCCACACCATCGACCAGTGCGATGCGGTGGGTGTCTCGAAGTACTTCGGCATGCAGGCCCGCCTGCTCAAGCAGATCAGAAAAGAATAACCTTTTTTTTGGGGGGGTCACGGTGGAGGGGGAGAGTTTCCCGCTGCCCTGACATAACTCCCGCCTTCACCTGTACTCCCCTGGCAGAACATGCGGAGAAGGCGGGTGATCGGCATGCCGGTGCCGGGGGGGGCCCGGCTGCCCCGCAGAACTGCGATTGAGGGGAAATGGCTGATCGCCTCTTCGGCCCGACCGTTCCCTCATGTCCAGGGCAATCGTATGCAGGGGTCCGGGGGTGCAACCCCTGCCAGGGGCGAACTTTGCAGTTCATGAGATCTTCTCTTCGCATCGAGATCATGAGGGCTCTGGAAAATCGAAGAGTCCCCTGCCGGGGGGCCTGCCGTCCCCCGACCACCCCGGCACTTCCATCCATCATTTTTCATCCATCAGATGCTCTGCCCGACCGTTCTCTCATGTCCAGGGCAATCGTGTGCAGGGGTCCGGGGGTGCAACCCCCGGGCAGAGGCGAACTTCGCGGTTCATGAGATCACTTCTCTTCGCATCGAGATCATGAGGGCTCTGGAAAATCGAAGAGTCCCCTGCCGGGGGGCCTGCTGCCCCCCGGTCCCCCCGCCGATTGCGAATGGTGCGGGGACGGGCAAGCACGCCACCTGACCATCCATCATGTTCTATCGACAGATGCTCCGCCCTCCCCCTCCTCGCATATCCGAGAACAATCGTATGCAGGGGTCCGGGGGTGCAACCCCCGGGCAGAGGCAAACTTCGCGGTTCATGAGATCTTCTCTTCGCATCGAGATCATGAGGGCTCTGGAAAATCGAAGAGTCCCCTGCCGGGGGGCCTGCCGCCCCCCGGTCCCCCCGCACATGCGATTGGTGCGGGGACGGGCAAGCACGCCAGCATGCCCATCCATCATGTTCCATCCAGCAGATGCTCCGTCCTCCCCCTCCTCGCATATCCAGGGGCAATCGTGTGCAGGAGTCCGGGGGTGCAACCCCCGGGCAGATGCTGGCGCTGTGTGAGCGTACGGAAAATCAAGCAAAAGCCTGCCGGGAGCCTGCCGCCCCCCGGTCCCCCCGCCGATTGCGATTGAGAGGGGACGGACCCGGGCAGATCTGAATCCCGGCCCCTGCCTTCAGGCGTTCGGCAGGAAGGACCTGATCCTCATGCGATAGCAGGCCTATCTGTTCAGCATGATGTCATGGATCTCTCCAGGACCCCGACCCGGGGCAAACTCCTCGGGTGAGGTCAACAAAACGGTCCCATAACCCTAAAAAAGAGGAAAAGAAGAGAAATTACAGGAGTCGATCGCCAGCCCCGGCCCCGGGCGCACACGAATACACATCGGTGATCGAGATCCTGATCAGCGACTTCGCCGGGTACTTATCGGACTTCGCCTTCACGTCCGCACGCATCTTCTCGTACTCGGGCCCGGTGGTGAGGATCTCGACGTCGCCCTTGATCTGGATGCACCCTTTCGTCTCAGGCCCCCAGATATAGATCGCCGCCCGCGGGTTCTCCTGCATATTCGCAAGACTCTTGTTCATGTAGTTGTCTGCAACCCAGATCGTCCGGTCGTCGATGAGCCAGACCGATTTCATCGGGGCGACATTGGGAACGCCGTCCTTCGAGGCGGTCGCGAGCGGATAGACCGGGGCCTTTGCAAACATCTCTTTCATCTCAGGTGTCAGTTCTGCCATGGTGATCATCACAAAATACAACGCCCTGATAAAAAATACTGCCGGGCAGGAGGTAATTTTATGATGTTGTAATTACCTCATGCAGTCATGACCAACGTCGATCCCTATATCACCATGATTAAAGCGAAGATCGAAGAGCTGGATGCCGAGCTCAACGTGATCAAAGCAAAGGCAAAAGGCAGGGGTGCCGAGGCCGAGATCCAGCTCGACGAGATCGTGTCTGACTATGCCGGGAAACGGGATGAAATGGAGAGAAAGGTGAGAGCCCTGCAGGCATCAGGCGGGAGCGCCATGGAAGATATGAAAGAAGGGGCCGGGCGGGCGCTCGACGAACTCACTGCAGCGCTTGAAAAGGCGAAGTCACGGTTCTCCTGAGCCCTGTTCACCACCAGGGCGGAAAAAAGGCGAGGTTTCCCGGAGCAGAGCAGTCACCCTGAGGTCTGCCCCTCTCCTCAGGTTCACTGCCCCATCATGGGAATGCGCTCGCCCGCACCGGGTCCGGGCGTGCAGGAGAAGACTTCGGTGATCTCGACGACGATCAGGCTCTTTGCCGGGGCCTGCGACATCTTGGCCAGGACGATCTCCCGCATCTTCTGGAAGTCCTCGCCCTCGGTGACGATCGAGACGTCGCCTTTGATCTGGAAACACCCCTTCGTATCCGGCCCCCAGACATAGATCGCAACCTTCGGATTTTCCCTGAGGTTTGCGAGACTTTTTTTCATGAAATTGTCGGCGATCCAGATCGTATCGTCGCCCACGAGCATGCAGAACCCGATCGGAACGACATTCGGAATACCGTCCTTCGAAGCGGTGGCCACGGGAAATACCCTGACCGACGAAAAGGCGGCCTTCATTTCTTCTGTCAGTTTGACCATGGTGATCAGATACCTGTTGCATCCAGCAATATATACCTGCGCGTCGCAGGAACGGTGCCGGGGCAGACGAACGTGCCGGTACCCCCCTCACTCCTGACAGAGGGAAGGGGAAAGATAGAAAGGTATAAAGTATTCAGGGAGTGAGATTGGTATATGTGCGCCAGTTTTATGGACCGCTTTTTCAAACCGAAGCCATATATCGTGGAAAGTGTTCCCCCGCCATCAATCAGCCACGGCGCAGGGATGGTGATCCCCGAATATAAGGTGAAGCCGTACTTCATCGTTGCGTCGGTCGAGATGGGAAATACCACGACAAAGTGCATCCTCACCGGCACAAACCTGGAAACAGGCCACACCTATATCATCAACAAGACGGTGAAGATGAGCCGGGACGTAAGACCGCCAAAACCCGGCGAAGATGTCTTCGGTGCGACCCTCGACGGCACGCAGCTCACCAGGGAATCGGTCACCGAACTTGTCAGGGACACGCTGATCCAGTGCCACAAGGATGCGGGCCTCTCGATCCAGACCGATCTCGATTTCGTGGTCAGGAGCACCGGCGTCGTTGCCGCAATGGATTCTCCCGATCAGGTCGGCGATTTTGTCATCGCCCTTGCAAACGGCTGTCTTGCTGCCGGTGTGCCGCCAAAGAAGATGACGCCGCCCATGTCCAAGGAGAACCTCACGAAAAAACTCCAGGCCCACAGTTTCGCGGACAAAGTAGTCTTTGTCGGGGCGGTTGCGGGCGTTATCCCGCCGCTGGGAAGTTCGGGTGTGGAGATGGTCGCAAACGAGATGGAAGGGGAACTTGCGATGGCCGGGATCAAAGAAGGCGCAAAGGGCACCCCGGTGGACTTTCGCAATCCCTGCATCTCCATCGACTTCGGCACCACCCTTGACGGCAGGATCACCTCCGACGTCCCGGCCGGCGATCCAAACCCCTTCGCCAGGACAATCGGCAACTTCTGCGGTCTTGCCGGAGCAGTTCCCGACGCCATCGTCAGGGGGACCGGACAGGTCGAGGGGCGGACCGGCACGGCCCTGGACATGTTCGGCGACCAGAGCGTCACCGAGGGGCTTTCACGGATCGGCAGATCGGCGTCGATCGTCGAGAATTATGTCAGGCGTATCCACAGCCACATCGATATCCGCATCGTCCCACCCGACAGAGAGCGCTTCGGTCGTGTGCCGGTCAGTTCAAAGGTCGCCCACGATTCCGGCGTCGCCCTGATCGGCTGCGACGTCGGCGTGAACGGGAGCGAAACCGGAGAACTCAATACCATCGGTGCCGAAATATATGAGAAGTACGGCAGGGGCGTGCTTGTGGACGTGATTGACCATGTCTGCGCAGAGATGGCCCTCCGTCTCATAGATATAACATCAGAACAGGGCATGGTCCCTGAAAATTCGTCCATCGGTTTCACCGGGAGAGCGGCAATCTCAGGCCGCAAACCCCAGTATATCCTCAACGGGATTGCAGAGCGGGGCTATTACAAAGATCCGCAGAACCATGTCGTCTTTGTGGACGATGGCCTCGCACGGGGTGCCGCCCTGATGGGGAGATGCATGAACTCCCTTGGAAAACCGAAAAATCCGCTGGGAGGCGTACGCGGCGGTCCGTGCATCATGGCCAGACGGATAAAAATTGGCAAGTGAGGAAGCATATGGCAGAAGAAGAAGAGTTATTTGATCTGGTGATCCCGCCGGGCGTGCCGAGAAGCGTTATCAGGGCCATCATCCAGAAATATGACGTAGAACTGGTGGAACGAAGCCAGCCGCTCTATTATGCAAATATGAGCGGCGACGTCCGGGATCTCCTCGCCTTCAGGGGCAGAAAAGAGGTGGTCCAGGAGGCCGAAAAAGAGATGCGTGCCCTTGTCCTCGCGTTTATCGGCGAGGAGTGACCTTTTTTTTATCCAAAAAAATATTAGTGGAGCAGTTGCACAAGAAGGGCTTTCTGGGCGTGGAGCCGATTCTCGGCCTGGTCCCAGACGACACTCTGCGGCCCTTCGATCACCTCGTCGGTGATCTCCTCGCCGCGGTGTGCAGGGAGACAGTGCATCACAATGGCGTCGGGCTCGGCACGGTTCACGATGTCGGCGGCGATGGTATAGCCCTGGAAGGCGCGCAGCCGCGCCTCACGCTCGGCTTCGTTGCCCATCGAAACCCAGACGTCGGTATAGATGGCATGTGCCCCCTCGGCTGCTTCTTCGGCCGTTTTGCAGAAGGTCAGACGGGCCCCGTGGGAGAGAGCCTCCTCGACGATCCACTGCGGGGGCTGATAGCCTGGCGGGCAGGCGACACGCAGGTCAAGGCCGGTGTGGGCCGAGGCCATGAGGAGGGAGTTGCAGACATTGTTCCCGTCCCCGATCCAGGCGAGCCGCACATCCTTCAGGGATGAGAAATGCTCCCTCAGGGTCATGAGATCGGCGAGCACCTGGCAGGGATGGGCGATATCTGAGAGCCCGTTGATCACCGGTACAGATGCGTATCTCGCGAATTCCTCGATGGTCGTGTGTTTGTACGCCCTGATCATCACCGCCGAGACATAGCGGGAGAGCACCCGCGCCGTGTCCCGTGCCAGTTCGCCGCGGCCGATCTGCAGATCGGTGGGGTTGAGAAAGAGGGCATGGCCCCCGAGGTCGTGCATGCCCGCCTCAAAGGAGACACGGGTCCGGGTGGAGGCCTTCTCGAAGATCATGCCGAGGCTTTTGCCCTGCAGAAGGGCATGAGAACGCCCTTCCCTGCGCAGGGCCTTGAGCCGTTCGGCCTCGGCAAGAAGCGCCTCAAGTTCACCTGCATCTACATCCAGAAGTGTAAGAAAATCCTTCTTCATCGTATTTCCTTCATATGTTTGATCCGTTTGTCAAGGAGGGCAGGTTTGCCGATGTCGTGCCGGTACCATACGCCTCCTCTCACCGATGCTGCCGCCCGCTCGGCAGTCTCCTCGGCCTCTGCAAGGGAGTCGCCAAGCCCGACAAACGCCATCGTTCTTGACTGAAGGGTCACCATCCGGCCGTCCTTCTCCCCGACATTCGCATAATAGAGAATGGCGTCGCCATAGTCCCCGACGGCGATCGGCGCCCCCGACACCGGGGCGTCCGGATACCCTTCGGGAACGAGATATTTGCAGACCGTCGCTTTCGGCGCAAAATGCACATGGGCACCGGAGAGGCTGCCCTCGACGATCCTGCAGAGAATTGCGGCGAAATCGCTTTCCAGAAGCGAAAGAACGTTCATCGCCTCGGGATCGCCGAACCGGGAGTTGAACTCCACAACCTTCGGGCCGTCCCGCGTATTCATGAACTGACCGTACAGAATCCCACGGTAGGGCTGCCCCTCGGCGGCCATCGCCGCCACCGTTCTCCGCATGATCTCAAGTGCTGCCTCGTAATCGGCATGCGTGACAAACGGGAGGAGATGATCTTCGAGGGAGTAGGTGCCCATGCCGCCGGTGTTCGGGCCGGTGTCACCCTCAAAGGCGCGTTTGTGGTCCTGGACCAGGGGCATCGGCACCAGATGGTTGCCGTCGACAAAGGCCTGGAGGGTGAACTCCTCGCCGATGAGCCGTTCCTCAAGAACGACGCCACCGTCAAGGGTCCGGGCATAAGCCTTCGCCCCTTCCCGGTCGACCTGCTCGCCCATGATCCTGACGCCCTTGCCGCCGGTGAGCCCGATCGGTTTTACGGCGAGGTCGCCGTCATAGGCGTCGATATACTCGCAGGCGGCAGCGGTGTCATGAAATACCCGGTAATGCGGGCGACCGGGAATCCCATGCCGTTCCATCATATCCCTGCAGAACGCCTTGTCGGTCTCGAGGCGTGCGGCCAGACGGGTGGGGCCGACACAGGGGATGCCCTGCTGCTGGAGGGTATCGGCGATACCCGCCTCAAGGGGCGCCTCCGGGCCGATGATCGCGCAGTCCACGCCACATTCACGGGCAAAATCAGCGACTTTTTCGACACGGGTCTCTTTTTCTATGAGGTGACGCCTCGAAAGGGCGGCAATACCCGGGTTTTTTCTGGCCATTACCGAAAAAATCGTGGCTTCACTGTTGCAGGAGAGGGCACGGGCTATGGCGTGTTCCCTGCCTCCTCCGCCCACAACAAGGATCTTCATGTCCATAATTATATGCCTCTCCTAAATAAATTGGTTACAGGTTCATTATCTCCGATACTGTCGCCAGAGGAATAAGGGAGAGCCCTTCACCTGCAAAAACCTCAGTCGCGCCGCTTTCACGGTCCACAACCACACCGACGGCGACGACCTCGGCCCCGGCGTCCCTGAGGACGCGGGCACCGTAGAGGGCCGAACCGCCTGAGGTCGTGACATCTTCGACGAGGAGAACCGCCTTTCCCTTTACGTCACCGATAATGACGCCGCTTTTTCCATGGGCCTTCTCCTCCTTTCTGATGATCGCATAGGGTTTTCCCGCTGCGAGAGAGGTTGCGACCGCCAGGGGCACTGCCCCGACGGCAACGCCGGCCACCACATCGAAGGTAAACCGGCCTGCAAACTCCCTGCCGATCCGGCCGAGAAGGGCGGGATCCGTGATCGCCGTCTTGATATCCAGATAGTACGTGCTTCTTGCCCCGGAGGCAAGAACAAAGTCCCCGAACTCGATTGCCCCGTGGTCCTTGAGCAGTGATGCAATTGATGCTACCATGGTACGTCTTTCACTCCTGCAAAATATCCGATGATGTTCGCGGCACGGTGGAGAAGAGGGGTGATGATGATGATCCAGAGAAGGATCAGGAGGGTGAGGTTCTCGACAAGCCATCCGAACTGGAACACGGCCGCGAGTGCAAACGCTCCGATGACAAGGTCATACTGGTCGAAAATACGCCATTCTTCACCGCGGCCCATGCCGAGCCGCCGCTTGAAAAAGCTCTTTGCCATGTCGCCAAGAAGCGCTCCTGCCGAGAAGAGAACAACAGAAACGACGGTATGCTCGGGAAGAAACGCAAACCCAAGGGCGCTCTGTACCCAGATCTGGAGAAGTCCGACGGCGATCCCGGCGGCAACGCCGGCGAAAAAACCCCGGAACGTCTTTCCGTCACCCAGAACCCTCCGACCGTCCCGCCAGTTCTTCCCGAAATCAACGGGAGCGCCTCCGCCACATGCCGCAGCCACAGGGTTTGGCACATACGCCGGCATCATGATCCAGAACGCCGCAATCAGGGCAGAGAACACCGAGACGATACTAATAATACTAATCCCCTCTATTCCTACTTAAGTTTAAATTTCAGACAGGCAAACACTGTGATAATCTGCAACAAGTCAGGTACCAATATATGAAACGCTATTGTATAGAGATGCCGGTGGATGAGATATGCTTCTGAAAAAAACCCGGAGCCTTTGCCCCATCTGTAGAAATGTTCTCGATGCCGAGATATTTGAAGAGGATGGGAAAGTATGGATCAGACGTACCTGTCCGGAGCATGGGGAAGCAAAAAATCTGTACTGGTCAGATGCAGAGATGTACAGACGGTTTGAAACCTTCGAGAGGATCGGTACCGGCGTTGCAAACCCACAGCAGGATGCAACCGCTGCTGCCTGCCCGACGGCATGCGGCCTCTGTTCAAACCACCGTTCAGGAACACTTCTCGCAAACATCGACCTGACAAACCGCTGCAACCTTAACTGCTCCTTCTGCTTTGCCAATGCCCGGGCCTGCGGCTTTGTCTATGAACCGTCGTTCGATCAGATCGTCGAGATGATGACGATGCTCAGGAACGAAAAACCTGTCCCGCCACCGGCCGTCCAGTTTTCAGGCGGCGAGCCCACGATGCGCGACGACCTCGTCGAAATCATCAAAAAGGCAAAGGAACTGGGTTTCTCCCAGGTGCAGGTCGCGACCAACGGGATAAAAATCGCAAAAGATCCACAATATGTCCAGAACCTGAAGGATGCCGGATTGAGCACCATCTATCTCCACTTCGACGGTGTGACAGAGGAGACGAACCCCATCCTCCGGACAAGCCTGAAGGCGGTGGAATATTGTGAAAAAACCGGCATGGGCGTGGTGCTCGTCCCGACGGTGATCAACGGCCAGAACGACCACGAGGTCGGTGCCATCCTGAAATATGCGGCCGATCATATCAAGGTGGTGCGGGGCGTCAATTTCCAGCCCGTCGCATTCACCGGCGCCGCTTCAGAGGAGAACATCAAACAGGAACGGGTGACCATCCCTGATCTTGCCGATCGGATCGAAGAGCAGACCGGCGGGATCATCAAGAAAGATTATTTCTACCCGGTCCCCTGTGTGATGCCCATCTCAGACCTCGTTGAGGCCTATACCGGCAAACCGGTCGTCAGGTTCACCACCCACCAGCACTGCGGTGCGGCGACCTACGTCTTTGTCACCGAAGAGGGGCTGGTGCCCATCAACGAGATGGTCGACGTCGACGGTTTCTTCGACGCCATCGGGAAAATGACCGATACGATGAAAAACGGCGGCACCATCAATAAATACCGGGCCCTGCTCGAAGGCGTGAAGGACATGGGCCTCTCCGCAGCGAAGGGAGAGCATGCAAACGGGAGCCAGTTCTATAAACTCCTCGGAAAAACGCTGATATCCCAGAACTTCGATGCGCTGAGAGATTTCCACTGGAACGCCCTGTTCATCGGCACGATGCACTTCATGGACAACTACAACTACGATCTCTCCCGCGTGCAGCGCTGCTGTATTCACTATGCCACCCCAGACGGGCGGATCATCCCCTTCTGCACCTATAACTCAGGTCCGGTCTACCGCGAACAGGTCTGGAAGAAGTTCGCGCGGGACCGGGTACAAAAAGAGTGAGTCAGGGGAAGGGGAGATCTATATACGCTCCCTGTCCCATGACGAGGGAAGCGATCGCGAGGTCCTGGATCGCAAGGCCCGTCGAGTCAAAGATGGTAATCTCATCCTGGCTCTCCCTTTTTTTTCTGCCGCAGACCACGTCGCCGAGTGTGCCTGCGATCCGATCAGCCCTGAAGAGTCCCTGTGAGAACGGAACATTGATCTCACCAGAATGAAGCGCCTGCTCGGGATCGTCAACAAAAACACGGCCTCGCGCCAGGAGAGCAGGGTCGAGCTCCTCTTTTCCCGGGGCATCGGCGCCGATGGCGTTGATATGCGTTCCCTTCTGCACCCACTCAGACCTGATCAGAGGCGTCCTGGAGGGTGTCGTCGTCACGATCACGTCGGCGTTGCAGGCAGACTCGACCGATCCTGCCACGCATCCGATCTCCCCGAACTGCCCGCAGAACTCCACGGCGTTCTCTGCTGTGCGGCTCCAGACCAGGATCTCCTCGATCTCCAGCACGTCGGCGATGGCGTTCACCTGGGCAATTGCCTGCCGGCCGCTGCCGACCACACCGAGGGCGATACGTTTTTTGCGTGAGAGATACTGTGCGGCGACGGCCCCGGCGGCACCGGTCCGAAGATCGGTGAGCTCGGTCGCATTCAGGACGGCCCGCGGTATCCCGGTGTCGATATCAAGGATGATGGTGAGGGCCATCACCGTCGGCAACCCGGACCGCGGGTTTTCCGGGTGAACATTCACGATCTTCACACCGGCGATCTCCATCGACGGGAGATATGCGGGCATGGTCCGAAAGTCCCCCTTCGGAAAGGTCACATACACCTTCGGCGGCATCTGGACCAGACCTTCCCCGTACTCCCTGAACGCCGCTTCGACCGCACGGTTGACCTCGTGGGGAGAGGGGAGACCGGTCTTTCCGGGATAATAGCGCATGTGCGGATCATCGGCCCGCAAGAATAAAACCATTATGACCGGCTTATACTGCCCGGTACCCTGATTCAGGGAGAACGAGTATCTGCGGAATGCTTATCAGGAGTGAGACCTTCTAAGAGGTACGGGGGACGTATAGTGCCATATATCTACTATGCACGGAGCCTCGCAGGTGCATATCCAGCATTCCTCGCCCATCTGGTAAAAGACCTTACCGGAATCGGAGCATCATTCGCAGAGGACGGATCGCCAGAACGGGGCTCCATGCTGATCAGCCACAACGGGGAGTCCGGCATCCTGAGAGTCGTGCGTCTGGGTGCGGATATCAAGGTCACCTACGCACCTGAAGGCAGGAATACGTCTGCAAAAAAGAGCCCCTTATGCCTGCTCATCGATGAAAAAGTGGGCGATATCGATGCTGAAATGAAAGCGCTTCTGGAGGAGGGGGAGGTGCTGCCTGCCGCAGATACGGGCGGACCGGACGACGAGGACCAGATCAGGCAGAGCCTCGAGGAGATGTACCAGGAACTCTTAACGGTGCGTGAGGAGATCAACCACCTCAGAGAAGAGGACCGGGATGTTTCCCGACCTGAACGGCGGGCGAAAAGGGCGCACCAGCTCTATGAAGAGGCGGTTTTCGAGCTGGAAAAGAGGCATACTCCGGTTGCACGGGCGAAGGCCAGGGCGATGCAGATCATGATCGAGAAGGCCGAGGCAAGTCTTGGCGAGATCGGGGAATGAGACCTCAACCGATAGGTTCATCCCTGTTCCCCCCTGACCTCTGGGAGTACACAGGCGACCAGAGACCACAGGGATGAGAGCATGATACGGATCGTACCCAAACCGACCGACACACCGGGCGACAACTCCACCGGCGCCGTGATCAGAGAACTCCGGCGCGAAGGCGTAGCATTCAGCCTCCTTGATCTTGACACCATCGACCCTCTGGCTTCACCGATCACCGGGGACACCATATGGGTCTGCGGCATGAAACAGGACATCCACCAGTTCGAGTGCCTGGACGTCCTCTCCATGGAGAACAACGTCGTCAACTCCCCTGATGCCATCGCCACCTGCGCAAGCAAGGTGAAGACGACCGCCCTGCTCCTCAAGTCAGGAATACCCTCACCCGAGACCCTTTTCACGGCATCACGCCCTCTTGCCGAGGAGTTCCTTGCACGCCACGGGGGCGTGGTGTCAAAACCCGTGTACGGCTATGACGGGATCGATGTCAGGATGGTCTCATCACCCGGGGATCTCCGCGACGCCCCCTATTATCTCCAGGAATATGTGGAGAACGACCGGGACTACCGCGTCTTTGTCATCGAGGGCCGGGCTGTCGGGGCGATCTGCAGGAGGTCGCCGCACCTCACCCATAACATCCACCAGGGAGGGATCGGAACGCCGGTGGAGATCGACCCTGCCATGCAGGAGATTGCAGCCGGAGCCGCCGAGGCGGTCGGTGCAGACTACTGCGGCGTCGACCTCCTGCCGCTCAACGGAGGATATACCGTCCTCGAAGTGAACGGGACGCCGAACTGGCACTGCATGGCGGCGCCGATCCCGAGTCTGATGGCGCGCTATCTCATCGGAAAAGAGCAGGAGTCCAGAAGATAATTTTTTGCGGCGATAAAGAGCAGGGGTCTGCCCCTCTCACTCCATATCTCGTTCGATCTCTTTCACCGTTCTTTCCGCAAGTTCCTTCATGCGGGCAGATATCCGGGCAGATCCCGTAAATTCAATATCCTTCATGGCATTGGCAAGCTCCTGTCCAAGCACAAAAATGGCGTGCTTATGCTCGAGTTTGCTCTTGTGGATCTGTGAAGGGTTGATTTTGAGTGCGTAATACTGCGGGAACTTCAGATCCGGATTTATCATCTCAAAATAATCCTTGATCTCAACAAGGATCTGATGCAACGTAATCAATTCTTCCTTATGCATGTCCAGACCGGGAAAGATAAATAGGAAATTTTATTATATATAGATTTCCTCAACGATCGCTTTTTCGTATTTTCATGAGCCTCAGGGACAGCGGCCGCTTGACGATATTGCGAAATTCCGGAGCGGCAACGAACTCAAGCCCGCGGGACAGAAAAGCATCGATCAGTTTCTGATCTACCGGACGGTCAAGAATAATCCCCGAAACATCGGCGTCGATCTTTTCGAGGGCCTGCTCGACGTCGCCGGCCCTGACCTCGCCGACAAGGGCATAATCAGAGGTGAGGAACCGTGCGACACTCTGCCCCTCGACGCCCCGGATCTGCTGCTCGAGCGTCATCGAGCCATCAACAGCAGGCGTTTGGGGCACGCTCTCCTCGATCGCCCCGTTCGTTTCGCTGACAATCACCTGACTTTCCTGCACCGGCATCTCAGGTTCAGGGGCAGGACTGTCTTTGCCCTCAGCGATCTGCTCCTTGAGATATTCCACCGGCACCTTGTTCCGCAGGGACTTGATGATCTCTTTCCTGGTGATCTCTTCGACGCTCTTACCGCGGGGGCAGAACGCCACATAATCAATGTCCGCGACCTGCAGGAGTTCCCTGAGGATCAGGTCGCCGCCCCGGTCGCCGTCAAGAAAGGCGGTCGCCGTCTTTATTTCGGAGAGTTTGGTGATCACGGCGGGCACCTTTGTCCCCTCGACCGCAACGGCGTTTTTAATGCCGTAGCGGAGAAGGTTGATCACGTCGGCCCGCCCTTCGACGATGATGATCGCGTCCGAGTCAAGGACGTTCGGGCCGGCCGGAACCCGTTCGTCACCCAGAACGCCGATTTTTTCGATACGCATCGACTCCCTGACATCGTCGAGGAGTTCGGTGGAGTCGATGGACGCCTCGTCAAAATGGTTGAGCAGCAGCTCCTTTGCACGGTCCACAATCTTTTTTCGTTTGGTGACCCTGATGTCCTCGATCCGTTCGACCGATGCATGTGCGATGCACGGGCCGACACGGTCGATCGTCTCCAGAGAGGCCGCAAGAATTGCAGTCTCCGCTCTGTCAAGGGATGAAGATATCAGTATCTCGCCGCGCGTCTCTCCTTTTTTGCTCGTTATGTGGACGTCTATCCGCCCAATCCGCCCGGTCCGCTGGAGATCGCGCAGGTCGAGGTCTTCGCCGAGCAACCCTTCAGTCTGGCCAAATATAGCGCCGACTACATCAGGTTTCTCGACCACCCCCTCTGCATGAAGATTGATGTGAATGAGATACTTGGTCGTATCTGATGAATACATAATAAGCCTCCAGGATATGTCATATCAGTAATACTATGACAGCCCATAGATAACAATAGTAGATATATTCCCCAAGTACTTATACATGCACCCCACGGGAAAATCTGCAAAAACCGAGGAGATTCCAGTATTAAACAGAAATACAGCCCTTTAACACCGTGATGGCCTGGAGTCTCGACAGACCCGTGATCTCCACTCTTTTGACCGTCGAGGTGGTGCCCGAAAGGATATGCACCGCTGATTTCTGGACGCCAAATGCCTCTGCGACAAGGCCGATGATTGCTTTATTCGCCTTTCCCCCGACGGCAGGCGCTGAGACATGACACTCGACGGCACTGCGCCAGGGATTATAGCCTGACGGAAAAGAGTCTTTTTTCGAACCGGCCGAAACATCGAGCGTGATCACGGCATGGTCGTCTGAACCGGAAACGGCATCTTCCAGAGGCGGCATCAGTCATCTCCGTGTCGCCCGGCGCTAACAACCGTTGTTCATCGGTGGCTTGTGCCGTACCTCGCCGGTATAACCCATGCGCCGGGCGCGCCTGTCGCACATCCGGGTTGTCCCGAAGCTCATATCCAGGCTCTGCCAGTCGATCGCCCGGGGACCTATGGATGTGCATGTATCGGCACAGATCTATTGGGCGCCCCGGGGATAATAGCCCTTCCCTCTGATCCACTCTCCGCGGCAGGAGAGGAGGTCACCGTCCCTCACGGCACAACGCCCGCCCATCACTACGATCTCCGGGAACACCGCCGCCATACCCTCGAACGGCGTCCACCGGCATTTCGTGTGGAGCGCATCGGGATCGATCTGTACCGTCTTTCGGGGATAGAAGGCGAAGTCCGCCCGGTCGCCGGGCTCAAACCCGGCCTTCGGGATGCCGAGGATCCGGGCCGGGCTGGAAGAAGTCTTCTCGATCACCGATTCCAGCGTGATCCTCCCGGCAAAAACCTCTGCCATGAGGAGGGGGAGCATCGTCTCGACGCCCGGCATGCCCGAGGGGGCGTCGGGGAAAGGAGCGCCCTTCTCGGCGGCCGTGTGGGGCGCATGGTCGGAGGCGACGGCGTCGATCCTTTCCCAGCGGCTCCAGAGCGCTTTTCGCTCCCGCTCTGTCCGGAGAGGAGGGTTGACCCGCGCGCGGGTGTCGTCCCGGTCGAAGCGTTCCCACGAGAGAAAGAGATGGTGCGGCGTCGCCTCGACGGTGCCGCAGGCGGCGTCCACGGCAGCGGCGGTGCTCATATGGCAGAAGTGGACCCGCCCCCCGGGAGGGAGGAGGGCGCAGACCGCCCTCACGGCCTCCGCCTCGGTCAGGGCGGGCCTGAGGCGGTCGTGATCGGGCAGGTCCGAGGGCGCCCCGGGCAGGGGATCCTCTGCATGGACGGTGGCGAGGGCGCCGAGGTCACGCAGGGCGATAAACGCCTCACGAAGAGTTTCAGGTGGCACGGCGGCGCCATAACTGGAAGGGCCGGCAAAGATCTCGCCGAAGGCAAGGGCCCCGGCACGCCAGAGTCCGGCAAGGTCCGCGCCTGGAACGACG
>Ga0209269_1000507_pt1 | contig 35606 bp, 30 predicted proteins | sample MTBAKMMethaMetaG_FD_187455 | JGI IMG/M metagenome (GOLD analysis project Ga0209269, IMG submission 187455) | Enrichment culture microbial communities from Arthur Kill intertidal strait, New Jersey, USA, that are MTBE-degrading - MTBE-AKM (Arthur... | ecosystem: Environmental > Aquatic > Marine >... | reverse complement strand
TCCAACGAGGCCAAGGCGCTGGGCATCGCCATGGGAGCGCCCTATTTCCAGAACCGGGCGCTCATCGAACGGCACGGGGTGAAGGTCTTTTCCTCCAACTACGCCCTGTACGGCGACCTGTCCGACCGGGTCATGTCCATCCTCCAGCAGCTGGAGCCGGAGGTGGAAGTCTATTCCATCGACGAGGCCTTCATCCGGCTGCCGGGCGGCGCGGCGGCGGACCTTACCGGCCGGGCGCTGTCCCTGCGGGCGAAAATACGACAGTACGTGGGCATTCCGGTCTCCATCGGCATCGGGCCGACCAAGACCCTGGCCAAGATCGCCAACCGAATCGCCAAGAAAAACCCGGAACACGGCGGGGTCTTCGACCTGACCGGCCGCCCGGACCTGAACGGCCTGCTGGCCGGGACGGAGGTGCGCGACATCTGGGGGATCGGCCGGCGCGGCGCGGCCAAGCTCAACCGCCGCGGCGTCTCCACCGCCCTGGACCTGAAAAACGCCAGTGGTGACGGGTGGATCCGGAAACATCTGACCGTGACCGGCCTGCGGACGGCCATGGAGCTGCGGGGCATCCCCTGCATTCCCGTCGAACACGAACCCGTTCCCAGAAAATCCATGATCTGCTCCCGGTCGTTCGGCAAGCCGGTCTTCACCCTGGCCGACATGCGGGAAGCGGTTTCCACCTACGTCTCCACCGCCGCCGAAAAACTCCGGGGCGAAGGCCTGGCCGCCGCCAACCTGCACGTTTTCCTGCAGACCAACTCCCATCGCCGGGACCTCCCGCAGTACTCGGCCGGCCTGATGATCGAGCTGGTCCAGCCGACCTCCTCCACTCCGGCCCTGATCGGAGCGGCCCTGACGGGCCTGAAAAAAATATACCGGCCGGGCTTCGCCTACCGCAAGGCCGGGGTCATGCTGACCGGGCTGACGGCGGCGGCAATGCGGCAGCAGGACCTTTTCCGCCCCGCCCCCCGGGACAACACCGCCCTGATGCACGCCCTTGACCGAATCAACGACAGATGGGGCAGGGAAACGGTCCGCTACGCCTCCTCCGGCCTGGCCAAACCGTGGTGCATGACCCGGGAGCACAAATCACCCGCCTACACCACCCGCTGGAAAGAACTGCCCGTGGTCAAGGCTTCGCCGTGAAAACCGGGACGGCAGCGGATGACTGATCTCCCCGGGACCGCCTTGGCCGCTGCCGCGGCCCTGGTCTTGCTTGCCAACCTCTCTGCCGCCCTCACCGTTGCCGCCGGCGCGGCAAAAATGCGCCGCCTCGCCGACTTCGAACCACTGCGGGACAAAAGACGGCCCAAGGTGTCGATCATCGTTCCGGCCTGCAACGAGGCGGACACCATCGAGCCCGCCCTGCTCTCCCTGCTGGCCCTGGACTATGACCCCCTCGAGATCATCGTGGTCAACGACCGGTCGACGGATCGGACCGCGGCAGTGCTGGACGCGGTCCGGGCGCAGCATCCGCGTCTGATCGTCCGCCATATCGCCGAACTGCCGGACGGCTGGCTGGGAAAAACCCACGCCCTTTCCCGGGGGGCCGAACTGGCCGGCGGCGAATTTCTGCTGTTCACCGACGCCGACATCCATTTTGAACCCACGACCCTGGCCCGGGCCATGACCCTGATGGCCGGCGAACGCCTTGACCATCTGTCCCTGACCTTCAGGCACATCGGCGGCGGGCCGCTGCTCAATGCCATGATGATCGATGCCGGCGCCGGCCTGTTCCTCCTGTTCAGGCCCTGGAAGGCCGCCGATCCCGCAAGCGCCGGCTTTTTCGGCGTCGGGGCCTTCAACCTGGTCAGGAAGCCGGCCTATACCGCCGTCAACGGCCATGAACAGATCAAAATGCACCCCATCGACGACATCATGCTCGGCAAAATCATCAAGCGGAGCGGCTTCCGGCAGGAATGCCTCATCGGCCATGACTGTCTCCGGGTCCGCTGGTACACTTCCCCGGGCACCATGATCCACGGCCTGATGAAAAACACCTTTGCCCTGTTCAATTACCGGGCTGCCTACGTCCTGGCCGGCGTCCTGGTGGTATTGGCGGCAGCGGTCCTGCCGCTGTGGGGGGTCCTGCTGACCACCGGGCCGCCCCGGGTCTTCTTTGGCCTGGCCGTCGCCGTCCGCCTCCTCTCCGCCGCCGCCGGCGCCCGGTTCACCGGCGTTTCCCTGAAGGCGATACCCTTTACCCTGGTGACGCCCTATGTCAATATGTACACGATCCTCCGGGCCATGGCGCAAACCCTGGCCGACCGGGGAATTGAATGGCGCGGCACCCGCTACCCCCTGGCAGAGCTCAGGAAAAGCATGCCCATTCTGTGGCCGTGAGGGTCGGTAATGCTTCATCGGGTCTTTCGGCCGTGGCATTTTTCTTGCATTTTGTGCAATTTCAGGAAATACCTTTGGATACAGCCGGGACACACGATACCGCCGCGCCGTCTGGCGGGGCGGCAACCGTACCCGGCGGGCCGTCCCTTCCCGCTCCCCGCGCCCCGGCCGGGTGACGAAGGGGACGGGCAACAATCCTTTCACCGGGAGAAAAAATATGCACAAGTATGAGCTTACCGCCACCCGCAAGTTCAATCCCCTCGGCATGCAGACCACTGTCCTGCACGAATCGGAGTATTTCAAGATCATCAACTTCAACCTCTCCGCCGGGCACCTTTTCCCGGTGCATTCCCACAGCCTGGACGGCCAGGTTTCCATCCACGTCATCGAGGGCAGCGGGGAATTTCTCGGGGACAAGGGCCTGTCGATGCCGGCCCGGGAAGGGGATATCCTCGTTTCCGACATCAGCGAACCCCACGGCGTCAAGGCCGCGACCGACATGCGCCTGGTGGTCACCATCGCCCCGCCGATCTGACACCGGACCCGATGTTCCTCTTTCCGCATCGGCGGATTGATACGTTTTGAGGTGCAACGTGCGAATCTTCCTTTTTTTCTGGACCCTGATGACCGTGTGCCTGCCGCCGGCCCTGGCCCAGGAGCAGCCTCCCGCCAAGGTGGTCGTCCGGGAGGCCGTCCGCGAGGTCATTGCCGAGAACCGCCCCTTCATCGGCATCCTCGTCTTTGACAGAACGAGCCGGGTTTCCACCGAGGTCGCCGGGCTGGTTGACCGGGTCTTTGTCGAGGAGGGCGACCTGGTCAGCCTGGGGGATCCCCTGGTCAGCCTCGACACCGAGCTGCTCGACAAGGAAATCGCCCTGCGCCGGGCCAGGCTCGCGCAGGTCCGGCTCAGCCTGGAACTGGCGGAAAAAAATCTCGGCCGGGCGGAAATACTGCTGGCCCGGAAAGGAACCAGCGAGAAAAACTACGATGACGCCCGGTACGCCTACGAGGACTCTCTGGAGGAAAAGAGATCCTCGGAACTGGAACTGGAAAAGCTGCTCATCCGGAAAAGAAAAAGCACCATCACCGCTCCCTTTGACGCCGTCATCCTGAAAAAAAACGTCGAAACCGGCGACTGGGTGCAGCAGGGGACCAACGTGGCTGAGGCCGGGGCAATCAGCGAACTGGTGATCCGGGTGCCGGTGGAGGAATCGCTCCTGCGCTTCATCACTCCAGGTGAGCAGGTGCCGGTGATCATCAATGCCTTTGCCAGGGAATTGACCGGCACCATCCTGCGCTTCGAACCCGTCGCCGATCCCCGGACCAAAAACGTCTTTGTCAAGATCGGCATCCCTCCCCAGGAGCTGGCGGCGGAAAACATGTCGGCCACGGTGTACGTTCCCACCGGGGTCGAAAGGGAACTCACCGTTGTCCCCCGTGACGCCGTGGTCAACATGCAGGGCCGGGATTTCGTCTTTACGGTCAGTGAAGGTAAGGCGGCCATGCGGCAGGTCAACATCGCCGCCTACTTAGGCGACCGGATCGGCACCGACACCCCCGGCCTCCTCCCCGGCACCCCTGTCGTGATTGAAGGCAACGAGAGGCTGCGGCCGGATCAGCGCGTGGTTGTGGCGGAAGACAGGTAATGGACATCGTCGGCCATTCGATCCGCAATCCCGTCTCGGTCACGGTCGGCGTCATTCTGGTCGTGCTGTTCGGCCTCATCGGCCTCAACCGGCTGCCGGTGCAGTTGACCCCGGATGTCGAAACCCCGCAGATCACCGTCAGCACCACCTGGACCGGCGCCACCCCGTACGAAATTGAAAAGGAGGTCATCGACAACCAGGAGGAAGCACTCAAAGGGCTGCAGGGGCTGACCAAGATGGAAAGCGCCAGCTACAACGGCTACGGCGAGATCACCCTGTCGTTCACCCTGGAAACCGACCTTGACGACGCCCTGCTGCGTGTGTCCAACAAGCTGAACGAGGTGACGGACTACCCCGACACCGCCGACCGGCCGAAAATCGAGGCGGCCGGCGCCCAGAGCTCCCCGGTCATCTGGATGATGCTGAAGACCTCGCCGGAGAACACGGAGCATATCAACCGGTTCCGGACTTTTTTTGAAGACAGTATCCGCCAGCGGCTGGAACGGGTCAAGGGGGTCGGCTCCCTTTTCGTCTTCGGCGGCACCGAGAACGAGCTGCACATCACCATCGATCCCGAAAAGATGGCCCGCTACAAGGTCACCATCAATCAGGTCAGCGATGCGGTCAGAAGGGCCAACCGTGACGTTTCCGCCGGGATACTCGGCATTGACAGAAAAAACTACCGCATCCGCACCACCAGTCAGTTCCAGACCCCGGCGGACGCTCTGGAGGTGGTTATTTTCGACGACGGGATCAACCGGGTCCACCTCCGTGACGTGGCCGAGTCATCCGCCGGCCATCACAAGGAGGATGTCGCCGTGCTCCACAACGGGATCGACGTCATCACCATCGGCGTGCGCCGGGAAAAAGGGGCCAACGTGCTGGCCATGACCGAGCGGCTGCAGGAGGAGGTCAACCGCCTCAATGCAACCATCCTGGCCGACAACGACCTGTTCATCCACTGGGTGTACGACCAGCGCCCCTACATCAACACGGCCATCTGGCTGGTGAAGCAGAACATCCTCATCGGCGGCATCCTGGCGATGTGCGTCCTGCTCCTGTTTCTGCGCAGCTTTACCGCTACGCTGACCACCGCCCTGGCCATCCCCATTTCGGCCATCGGCACCTTTATCTTTCTCTGGCTGATGGACCGCAACCTGAACGTGGTCAGCCTGGCCGGCCTCTCCTTCGCCGTCGGCATGCTGGTCGACAATGCCATCGTGGTGCTGGAAAACATCGACCGGCACCGGAAGATGGGCAAGAACGCCTTTGATGCGGCCTATGACGGGACCAGGGAGGTCTGGGGCGCCATCCTGGCCTCCACCGCCACCACCGTGGCCGTCTTCCTGCCGGTCATCTTCATGCAGGAAGAGGCGGGACAGCTGTTCCGGGACATCGCCATCGCCATCACCTTCGCCATTCTGATCAGCCTGTTCGTTTCCATCTCGGTCATTCCCGCCACCATGCACCGCTTTTACCGGAGAAGAAAAGAGCGTCCCCCCACCCGGCTGCAGAAAAGCGTCGTCGGCCCACTGCTCGCCGGCTTCATCATGCGCCTGTCGTCCCTGTGTCTGCGGAATACGTTCACCCGGCTGGCCACCGTGGCGTTGTTCACCTCCCTCTCCCTGGGCCTGACCTACTGGCTGATGCCGAGCGCCGAATACCTGCCCCAGGGCAACCGCAACCTGATCCTGAACATCCTCATCCCCCCGCCCGGCTACTCGGTGGACAAAATGAAGGAAATGGGCCGGGAAATCCACCGCCAGGCCGAGCCCTATTTCAAGGAGGACGGCAGGGACGGCATCCCCCGGATCAACCAGATATTCTACGTCGGCGCCGACCGCGTCAACCTGTTCGGCGGAATCAGCATCCACGAAACCCGGGCCGGGGAATTGATGCCGCTCTTCAACCGGATCATCCATTCCTTCCCCGGGATGTTCGGGGTCAGCATCCAGGCCGGAATTTTTGAGCAGGGCCTCGGCGAGGGCCGCAATATCGACGTCAACATCTCCGGCGAAAGCATCGACCGGATCATCGAGGCGGCCGGGACGCTGTTCGGCATGATCAGCGGCCGGATTCCCGACGGCCAGATCCGCCCCATCCCCTCCCTGGAAACCAGCTACCCCGAGGTGCGGATTGTCCCCAACAAGGAAAAGCTGGCCGCCAACGGCCTCAGCGAAGAGGACCTGGGAATCTATGCCGACATCCTCATGGACGGCCGGAAGGTGGACGACTACCGGCCCGAGGGCACCAAGCAGGTCGACCTGGTCCTGAAAGGCAGAGACCGGGATTTTGCTTCCCCGGAGGACATCCTCGACGCCACCATCGTCAATAACCACGGCGGCCTGATCCGGCTCGGCGACGTCGCCCGGCTGGAATACGGTTCGGGCATGCCCCAGATCAACCATCTGGAACGGATCCGGACCATCAGCCTCCAGGTGACCCCGCCGCTGACGCTGCCCCTGCAGCGGGCCATGGAAATCATCGAGACCGACATCGTCGGTTCCCTGAAGGAGGCCGGCCGCCTCGATGACGTCCAGGTGCGCATCGGGGGCAACGCCGACAAGCTGGTTGAGACCGGGCGGGCCCTGCGCTGGAACCTGCTGCTGGCCCTGCTGATCACCTACCTGTTGATGTCCGCCCTGTTCGAGAATTTCCTCTACCCCCTGATCATCCTCTTTACCGTTCCCCTGGCCGCGGCCGGGGGCTTTATCGGCCTGCGGCTGGTGAATGCCCTGATCGCGCCCCAGGCCTTCGACATTCTCGCCATGCTCGGTTTCATCATTCTTATCGGCACCGTGGTCAACAATGCCATCCTTGTTGTCCATCAGTCCCTGAACAATGTCCGCTACAACAATCTGGCCGGCGTTGATGCCGTTTCCGACGCGATCAGGACCCGCATCCGCCCGATATTCATGAGCGCCACCACCAGCCTGCTCGCCCTGTCGCCCCTGGTTCTGTCCACCGGGTCGGGGAGCGAGCTGTACCGGGGCCTCGGTTCCATCCTCCTCGGCGGGCTCGCGGTCTCCACCATGTTCACGCTCTTTGTGATCCCTTCCCTGCTCGCCTTTGTCATCGGCAGGGAAGAAAGCCGGCCCGAAAAGGAGAGCGGCTGAATCCGGCCGAAAAACAAATCCGCGTCGTATACGTACCTGATCTTTTGCGGAAATGAACAAGTATGATATACTGCTTTATGAAAGTCGATTCCCGGGGCCGGCACCCGGGACACCCCGGTTCAAAAGGAGCAGCAATCCCCGACGGAGAAAGAGAGCGTCATGAACAACACATCGGTCACGAAAGAATTACGGCGGGAAAGCCGGAACTCCTGCAACATGAACGTCGACGTCTTCGTCTCCCACGGCGGGGACGGAGCGGCCGTCACCCCTGTTTTCCGGGGACGGCTGATCAGTCTGTCCCGGCGCGGGGCGGGCATCGCCCTCGATGAGGTCATGGCCGGCCCCACTCATCTGGCCTATGGTCCCATGGAATCGGACACCCTTCGCCTGACCCTCGTGTTTCACCTGCAGGAGGACGACGGCAGCCTGCGCGTCGACACCAGGCCGGTCTGGCTCAACAAGGAGCAGAATGCAGATATTCAGCCCTTTCGCATCGGGGTTGAATTTATTGACCCCCTGACCACCGAAGTATTCAGGCGTTTAATCCGACAATACAGCTAAAAAACTGTTGCAAACCACCCCTCAAGTACAGTAATAGAGTAAATTATTGGAATGTATAGCATGTTGCAGGAGACCAGCCTGAAAGGAACGGCAGTGGCAATTCAGGGCTCGGTCCCGTTGGAAACAGAAGAATAACAGAGGGATAGGAATGGGAAAAGGGGACCTTCGCAGCAAACGCGGAAAAATCCACCGCAGCACCAACGGCAAAAGCCGTCCCAAACCAAAAAACAAAGATAAAAATAAAAAATAGCGGCGCAGGACCGATCTTCCTGGGTCAAAAGTATTTCCGGCATGGGCCGGTCGCTTGAAAGTACCTTGTGCGTTTGGTTTACTTTTTGGCATGATGAAAAAAACGCACTATGTCGTGAGAGTGGATAGATGAACATTTATGTGGGAAACCTGCCGTACAACGTAACCGATGAAGAGCTTCGCGCCGCTTTTGCCGCGTTCGGCGACGTAACCAGCGCCAAGATCATCATGGACAAGTACTCAGGCCGGTCAAAAGGCTTCGGATTCGTTGAGATGGGAAATGATTCCGAGGCGGAAGAAGCCATCAAATCGCTGGACAACAGTGAGCTGAAAGGCCGCAACATCAGGGTGAATCAGGCAAAGCCCCGTGCTGACCGTCCTCCCCGCCGCGAGTCGAAATACTAAACCTGTATCGTAGGGCACAGCAAAGGGACATAAACCGGAAGAAGCGCTTGGCGTAATTCTTCCGGTTTTTTTTTAGTCCGCGCGAAGCGCTCCGCGAGGACGGTCCTCAGTGGAGACCGAGAGGGGGAATACCGCCCTCGGGAAGGCAGGCGACAGAACCGCGTCACCCGGCGGATTCCGGCGGCGCATCGTCTTCCTGTTCCTTGAGCAGATACTCCCAGAAAACCGCCGCCGCCGGGGACAGCTCCCTGTTTTTACGCCTGATCATGTAGAACGGTCTTTCCAGCCTGACCCCCCTGATCGGGACAACGGCCACACCGCCGCAACGGACGTCCCGCTCGGCCGCCCTGGCCGACAGAACGGCAATGCCCAGCCCGGCCCTGACCGCCTCAAGGACCGCGGCGGTGGACCCGATTTCCGCCACCTCGGTCAGGGAACCCGTCTTCACTCCATGCTCCTCAAAGATCTGATCGATGACCTTGCGGGTACCTGATTCAGGCTCCCGCAGGATAAACGGCTCGCCGGCCAACTCCTCGAGCCCGACGTCCGGACGGGAGGCAAAGGGATGCCCGGTGTGGACGACCAGAGTCAGACTGTCGGAAAAATGTTCCACCCACTCCAGCCCTTTTTCGTTCCATCTCGCTCCCACCACACCTATCTCCAACTGCCCCTGCAGCACCTCCGCGGCGATGAGCTGCGACCCGGCGATCCGCAGGGTGGCCCGGATGGACGGGTACCGGCCGCGGAAGCGGCTGATGATTTCCGGCAGGATATAGGTTCCGGGGATGGTGCCCGAGCCGATCATGATCCGGCCGACCAGCTTGCCGCCGTACTGCTCTATGGCCTGCAGGGCGGACTGCTGGAGGCGCAGGATCTTGAGCGCATAATTATAGAGAAGGAGCCCCACCGGGGTCGGTTCAACCTCCCGGCCCGCCCGATCCAGGAGTTTCTGCCCCAGCTCCTCCTCAAGGCTGCGGATATGCTCACTGACCGTCGGCTGCGACAACAGCACCGCCTCAGCGGAACGGGTGAAGCTCTTCAGCTCAACCACCTTGCAGAATACTTCCAGTTTCCTCAGTTCCATCGCTTTCCTCCACCTCCCGGCCGCGGCAGCCGCCACTACTGTTCAACAGGCTCGATCCTTTTCTCACCATATAATAATCGAATAACGGTCATAGCACATCCTTATTTCACCGCTTCCCCCCAAAGCCGGTCGGGCAGCCCGGAATAGCGGATTACCCTGCGTTCAATGGCTGCCGCCAGCAGGGGAAAATCGCCGGCAAGAATCAGTTTTTTCCGCGCCCGGGTGATCCCCGTATAAACCAGCTCCCTGGTCAGCACCCGGTTGTCCTCAAAAGGGAGGATGAAGAGGACCTCGTCGAATTCCGATCCCTGGGCCTTGTGCACCGTGGTCGCGAAGGCGGTGTCGTGTTCCGGCAGCCGGGCGGGGGCTATGGGCCAGAGATCCCCGTCGGCCCGGTGAAACCAGGCCCAGAGCTTTCCCTCGCCGTCGGGCCACAGGATGCCCGTGTCGCCGTTGAACAGCTGCAGATCGTATTGATTTTTTCTGATCATCACCGGCCGGCCGCGGTACAGACGTTCACCGCCGCCGATCAGACCCCGGCGGCGCAGGATGGCTTCGGCCAACCCGTTGATCCCTGCCACGCCGGCCCTGCCCTCCCGCACACCACACAGGACCCGGAAGCGGCCCAGGGCCGCCAGCGCCTCTTCCGGGTCCCGGGCGGCCAGGCAGTCCCCGAACCCTGCAAGGAGCTGCGTTGACAACCACTCGGAAAAGGACTCCGGATCGGGCTGCGCGTACACCACTTCTCCCCGCTCCTTCCCCAGGACCTCCGCCAACCGCTCTCTCCGGCCGGAGTTGACCACGGCGGCCAGTTCCCCGATGGCGCTTTGCGGCGCGAATCGATACCCGGTGTGCAGCAGGACCACGGAGTCGCCGAAGGTCGTGCCCGATTCGCCCGGGTCGATGGGAAAACCGGTCAATTGGCTGATTTGCCGGCACAGGTCCGCCGACCATGGGGGCTCGCCGCTGCCGCAGACGTCGCCGAACAGGCTGCCGGCCTCGACCGACGTCAGTTGATCGCGGTCTCCGAGGAGGACGAGCCGGGCCGAACCGGGCAGGGCTTCCAGGACAGCCGCCATCAGCGGCACGTCGATCATGGAGGCCTCGTCAATGACCAGCAGGTCAAGATGGAGGGGATTGTCCCGGTTATGCCGGAAACGGCCGTTATGGGGCATCAGGCCGAGGAGACGGTGCAGGGTCACGGCCCGGTCCGGCACCGGCGTCGCCAGTTCCCCGTCCATCGTTTCCCGTGCCTTGACAATGGACTCGTGCAGGCGCACCGCCGCTCTCCCCGTCGGCGCGGCCAGGCCGATGCGCAGCCCTCCGCCGGCAAGGGCCTGCAGCAGGGCAAGGATGCGGGCGACGGTATAGGTCTTGCCGGTGCCCGGCCCGCCGGAAATAACGACCAGCTGATTCACCGCGGCCACGGCGGCGGCGATTTTCTGCCGATCGAGGGGACCGCCTCCCGGGAACAGCCGGTCAAGGAGGCGGACGGCCTGTTCCGGGTCTACATCACGGCGGATTGCGCTCCGGCGCAGCAGATCCTCGGCGATCAGGGTCTCGCAGCGGTGATAGCGGGCCAGATAAAGACGATTCCCGTCCAGGATCAGCGGTTCGGCTCCGCCCGGACCGCCGACGGCCCCGCCGGCCTTGAGGCCGGACCGCCACCGGTCGAGTTGCGGGGCCGAGCAGGGCAATTCCGGAGGGAAAACAGGCTGCCCGGCCACCACGTCCAGCGGCAGGCAGATATGGCCATCTCCCACCGATCTGCTGGCCAGGGCTGCGGCAAGCAGAAGTTCCGGGTCGGAACCGCCGGACATCTCCTCCACGAACAGACCGGCCTGAAAATCAATGGCCCGGAGAACATTGGCCTGGACGGCCTTTTCCAGCAGGGAACGCATCACCGCCGGCCCTCCGGGCGGCCGAAGCAGTCGTCAAGCCGGGCAACCAGTGCCGGGTCGGGCCGTTCGTGCCGGATCCCGCAGCCGGGGCCGAGATCAGGGTGCATGCCGCGCAGAAACAGGTACAACACCCCCCCGAAGTGCCTGACATAATCGTATCCGGACAGCCGGCGCCCGAGATACCGGTGCAGGGCCACCGTGTAGAGGAGGTACTGCAGGTCGTAGCGGTGCGCCTGCATGGCTTCCCGCAGGAATTCCTGGGCGTAGGCCGGATAGCCGGCGCCCAGGTGGTTGGATTTGTAATCGATGATATAAAAACGGCCTCCGGCGCGAAACACCAGATCGATGTAGCCGGTGACCAGACCGTTGAGGAGGCCTGAGTCAGCGGCGACCGGCTCGAAACCGTACTCGGCCAGGATTCCGTTGAAGATCTGCATCTGCAGATTGTCGACGGGAAAGTAAAACCCCATCTCGGTCAGCCGGTCGCGCCCGGACAGCTGTTTGAGACACACATCGGAATCCCCCATGAGCCGCGTCCCGACAATGTGCTCCAGCCAGACGGCAACCACGGGCGCCCACCGCTCATTGATACCAGCGGTCCGCAGCCGCTCGGAGATCAGCTCCGCCGTCGCCCCGCCGGGGATGGCAGTAAAATCGAGCATCTCCAGCAGTCCGTGGAGACAGTTCCCCGCTTCCGGCCCCCGGGGGAAGGTGAACACCGACATTTCCGCCGCTTCCTCCCGTTGCGGCGGGGGCGGCGGCACCGGCGCGGGGACGGCGGGCGATGCCAGCCTGGAGTAGCTGCTGATCGTCCAGCCGGTGTCTATCCGGCCGTTGAAGGTCAGCGCGGCCGGCGGAGGCGGCCTGAATTCTTCGCTGTCCCCGGCTTCCCCGCCGTCCGGCATGGGCACAAAGCGCACCAGCTCTTCCCCATCGTTCAGTTTATTAATATCATTGCCTATCCTGTCGTCGGTCAATGCGTCAGCCGGGACAACATCACCGTCGCCCCGGTGCAGCAGCCAGGCCAGCGGGGACTTCTCCATGAAATTGATCCTGCCCCATACCAGATAACAGCAATGGCGCGCCCTGGTCAGGGCCACATACAGCAGGCGGAGATCCTCGGCCAGCCGCTCCTGCTCCGCCCGGCGATGGTTTTCTTCCCGGCCCGAGCCGATATCGACCTGGAGCCGGGAGGTCCGCGGATCGTGAAAGGCAAATATCTCGTCTGGTTTTATCTCCCTGGCGCCCCAGAGAAAGGGCAGGAACACGATCGGGTACTCCATGCCCTTGGCCCGGTGGATGGTGACGATCTTGACCAGGTCTTCGTCGCTCTCCAGGCGCAGCTGCTGACTGGTTGTTTCCGGGGCGGGCCGGTTGATCTGCTGACCGAGCCAGCGGACCAGGTCGTCGGCCCGGCAGCGGGACGAGGCATCCTGCAGGAGCTCCAGCAGGTGGAGATAATTGGTCAGCTTTCTTTCGCCCCCGCTCCCGGCGAGCAGGCGGCCGACGACGCCTCGCCGGATCAGCAGGGCGTGGAACATGGCGGTCAGCCCCGGGCCGAGCCAGGTGGAATGGTATCCCTGCAGTTCCTCGACTATTGCCGCCCACGCCTTCCGGTCGCTGCGGGCCGCATGCAGCGAATTACCCGTGAAACCGAAGAGATCGGTGACCAGGGCGTCGCAGACCAGGGTTTCGTCCGACACATCGATCAGGGCGGCGAGAACCCGGTACAACTGCCCGGCCTCGTCGCCGGCATAGACCGATTCCTGGCTGTAGTAGACACAGGCGACCTTCAGCCGGCGCAGCTCCTCCTGCATCAGGCGGGCTTCCCGATGGGTCCGCACCAGGACGGCGAGATCGCCGCCGCTCACAGGGTCTCCGCCGATGAGGGCCGAGCCCCGGCGGCCCAGCGTCAGGAGTCGGGCTATCTCCAGGGCGGCCCAGCGGGCGGCGGCGGGGCCGGCCCTCTCCTTGGCAATGACCTTCCTGTTCGGGGCGCAATGGTGCTCGGTTGACAACAGGTGGACCTGCAGGGGCCGGGGTACGGAGCCTTCGACCAGCAGTGGCCGGTCGTCGGCCCCGGGGTGGGGCCGGACGGGATGGAAGTCGATGCCGTCAAAGACAAAGGGCCGCTCCCGGTCAAAAAGCCGGTTGACGCAGCGGACCATGGCCGAGGCCGACCGGTAGTTGGTCGCCATGGTAAAGCGGGCCGGCTCCGGGGTGTCGCGGCGGGCGCGCAGGTAGGCGAAGATGTCGGCGCCGCGGAACGCGTAAATGGACTGCTTGGGATCGCCGATCAGGATGAGGCTGGGAGCAGGCGGGCGGCCGAACAGGGTGTCGAGGATATGATACTGGAGGGGATCGGTATCCTGGAACTCGTCGACCATGGCGATGGCGAACCGGCTCCTGACCCGGCGGATCAGGGCGGCGCCGCCCGGCCCGTCGAGCGCCGCCGCGAAACGGGTCAACAGATCGTCAAAATACATCCGGTCCAGGGCCTGCTTCCGCCGGTCCAGCTCGGTCCGGAGATAGCGGTCGGCCTCGGCGATGATATGCGCCCTGGCCGCCCGGTTCAACTCCCGGAGCTCCAGGTAGAATTCCTCGAAAGCCTTGAAGAACGGGTGGGAGGGGATGATTCTCCGGCCTTTCAGCTTGCCCGCCATGACGCAGGCGGCAAGCCGGTCGACCCCGGACGGCAGGAGCCGGGGCAGCCGCTCCGCTTCGGCCAGGTTCCGCATGCCGGCCAGGGTCTCGGCCAGGGGCTCCGGCCCATACCCGTCCCTGGCGCGGCTCAGACAGGGATCGTGACGCAGAACCTCCGTTATCTCTTCCTCCTGGGCCCGCCAGCTTTCCCGAACCCGCTCAAAGGCCTCCCGGACCCTCTCCCGGGCCGCCGCCACCTGAACGGCGGAGACGGCTGGAACAAAACCAGCCCCGGACCGGGCCAGAACCCCATGCAGGGTCGCGGCCAACTGCTCCGGCCCCTGCCAGGCGTCCAGGACCCAGGCAGCTTCCTCCGGCGGGGCGGAGTAGAATTGCCGCCGCCAGAAATCCTCGATGATCCGGCTGCGCAGGAGTTGCTCGCTTTCGATGAACTCCGCGGCGAAAGGAGCCCCGGATTCAAAAGCATTGTCCTGCAGCATCCGCTGGCAGAAACCGTGGATGGTGTAGATCGCGGCCTCGTCCATGCGCCGCAGCGCATCCCGCAGCCGGCGCCCGGTCCCGGCGGGGCCGGGCTGGGACGAGGCCCGCTCCCCCGGGACCCGGTCTTCCGGCGCAGCCTCCAGCCGCTCTTTCCTCTCGACCATGTCCAGCATATCCCGCAGCCTGTCCCGGATCCGCCCCCGCAGTTCTTCCGTGGCCGAGGTTGTGAAGGTCACCACCAGGATTTCATCGACCTCCAGCTGCCGTTCAAGGATCAGGCGCGCGTACAGCAGGGCGATGGAATACGTCTTGCCGGTGCCGGCGCTCGCTTCGATCAACTGCCGGCCGCTGAGAGGAATTGTCGTCGGGTCGAAGGGCTGCATCACTTCCTCGCGGCGGACAGAAGGGGACCATACACCGCGGCCGCCAGTTCGCGGAAACGCGCATCCAGGGGATCCCGGCCCCGCAGGCCTATCCGGTAGGCTCCATCCTCGCTTTCCCCCCGCTTCCATCTGCCTCCATGCCAGCACTGTTCCGCGGCCTGGTCTTTCCGGGGCTCCCCGGCCGCGCACCAGGCAAGACTGGTCTCGGGAAAAAAGTGCAGCGGCTCCCGCAGGCCCTGCCAGTACAGATCGAGCAGGCGGTGCAGTTCGGCCAGGGGATCGTCGACCGGATCAAGGATGAAGGCGGAATCGGCGGCCGCATGGATGCTTGTCGGACTGCACTCCCGATCGGCCCGGGCGTTCAGGATCAGGTGCTCAATCCACAGCCGCAAACGATCCTTTCCTTTGACCGCGGCGGGCCGGAACCGAACGCATCCGGCCGCGTACAGGCCGTCCAGCCACCCCGTGAGCCTGAACTCCCCGATCCTGAAATCCACTTCCAGGGGTGGCCTGGGGTCGGCCAGGAGACCGGCCAGCCTGGCCTCCATCTCTCCGGCCTCTCTGTCCAGGTCCCGGCAGGCAAGGACCCCGAACCCGCCGTGCGGCAGCTCCCCCGACGCCTGCAGGCGCCCGCACCGGTCCCCGGCCTCCACCCCGGCCAGCCGCTCCTTGAGCAGTCCGGCGACCAGCCGGTACCGGTCAAGACCTTCGGTGACAAAGGGTTCGGTTTCCGGCAGGAAGTCGTCCCCTTCCCTGAGCTCCAGGCTCAGCCGCTCCCGGAGCAGAAAACGGACGGGGTGGGACCAGAACCGCTGGAGCTGCCTGATATCGACCGTCCGCCATTCCTCCTCCGGCTCGGCCAGGGGCGCCGGGAAAAAGATGTCCGCCCCGGCCGGTCCGCCCACCGGATGCCACTCCCGGGCATAACTGGACCAGCCGGTGGAGCCGTCAAAGCAGCGGCGGCTGAACGGCTGGAGGGGATGTTCGGCGATCCGGGGCAGCGCCGCTTCGGGGTCCCGGGGGCGGTATCCCCGCCGGATAGAGTCGATGAGTTCGGCCACCGCCACCGAGGGGTGGCGCAGGCTGTTGTCCTGCTGGTCCCGGCCGATCCATGAAATATACAGGACGTTCCTGGCCGACAGAACGGCTTCCAGGAAGAGATAGAGGTCGTCGTTCCTGCGGTTCCGGTCCCCCGGCATGGGGCGGGCGGCCATCCGGTCAAAAGAGACCGTCTCCTGCCGGCGGGGGAAATCGGTATCGTTCATGCCCAGCAGGCAGATAACCTTGAAGGGAAGCGACCGCATGGGGACCATGTTACAGAATGTGACCCGGCCGGTCAGGAAGGACTGGCCGCCTGTGGGCGTTGAGAGCTCCCGCGCCAGACAGGCCCGCATGACGGCCGGGCTGACCGTGCCGCCGAAACCCGCGGCCCGGCAATGGCCGCTGAAGCGGCAGACCGTTTCCCGCAGGGTTGCCGTCACTTCCTGCTCCTCGTCGCCGCCGGGCTCAAAAAATTCATCCAGTATATCGAGCAGGGTTTCCTGCCACTGGTCCGGGGTCTGCGCCTCCCGCAGTCTTCCACAGCTCCGCCGCAGTCTCTCCAGGAAGGCGGCAAGCCGGCCGAGCAGGATCGACTCCTCGGCGGATACGGGGCCGCAGGGAACAATATCATGAAAGACCGGCGCTTGCGCACCCCCGAAATAGCCGAGGAGCAGCCGCCGCAGTCCGAAGGACCAGGTATGCAGGTCCGTCATCTCCTGATCGTGCTCCAGCCTGTGGCTCCGGTCAAAACCCCAGCGGATGTTGCCCGCCCGGATCCAGCGGCGGATGACGGCCAGTCCTTCCTCGTCCATGCCCCACTTGCGCATGACCGCCCCGTTCTCCAGGAAAGCCGTCACCTCCGGCGCCGTGCATCTGCCTCCGGCCAGCTCGAACAGGGAATAAAAGGCCCCGGCCAGGGGGTGTTCCAGCAGGAGCGCCCTGTCGGCAAGCGCCCAGGGGATGTATCGCCCGTCTCCCGTCCGGTCGAATACCGCCCGAACGGCAAAGGCGTAGTTCTCGATATCCGGCGCCATGACCAGAATATGCCGGGGCTGCAGGTCCCGGTCCCCGGCAAACAGGTCGAGCAGGCGATCGTGCAGGACCTGGACTTCCCGCAGCCGGCTGTAGCAGGCATGAAACTGGACCGAATAGTCCGAGGCGGGAATGGCAGCCTTTTCTCCGTCCGGGGCGGACCGATCAACCAGGTCGAGCAGGTCCCGCTGCAGGGAAGCGAGGAGCCCGTCGCCTTCCGGCTCATGGTACCGCTCTTCTTCAACCAGCTCCAGGCCGCTCAACTGACGGAAAAACTCCTGTCCCGCCATGCCGCAGAAGGCCAGCAGGGGATTGCCCGCCTCAAAATAGCCGCTGACATCGGTCAGGTCCTTCCGGCGCCAGCTCCGCCGCCGCCTGGCCATTTGCGCTTCGGACGCCAGATCGGCCCAATAGTGGCGGCAGGGGTTGAGGTGAAAAAGGTGCACCTCCGTGTCGCGGCTGATCGCCTGGAGGACCTCCAGGTAGACCGGGGCGAGGGAGCTTGCCCCGAATACGCAGACCCTCTCCGGCAGTGCCCCCCGATCCAGGGCTCCGGCAAGCCACTTTTTCCTGAACCGGCGCAGCAGCTCCGCCCGGTGCGGCTGATTGCCGGCGGCCATTTTCCCCCACAGGCGGGCCTGCCATCCCTGATCACGGCCCGATTCCCACTCCAGCAGCATATCCGGCCGATACACCAGATACCGGTCAAACAGGTCGGCTATCTTTGCCGCCAGGTGAAAGGCCTTGCGCCCATCCGCATCATCGTCCAGATAGGATGCCGCCTCCCCCGGAACGGATGCGGCGTCCGCGCCGGTCAACAGCGCCAGGATCCGCCATTGCATGACCGGGCGTTCAAAAGCATCCAGGTGTTCGGGAACCTCAAGCTGCCCGGCGAAAATCCGCCAGATGAAACGGGCCGGCAGCGGAAAATCGAGATTCGCCGCAATCCCGGAATGGCGGGCAATCCTCTGGGACAGCCAGCGGGCCATTCCCTGGTTCTGCACCACAATGGTCTCGGGGACAAACGGATCGGCCAGTGGATCGGCGAGGATTTCCATCATCCTCCCGAACAGCGATTCGAGGCGGTTGGACTGGACAAGATGCAGCATGTTTTTCCGTCGGCCGGCGGTTCCTCATCCCTCGTTGCGGGGAGGGGCGAAAATATTCGATTTTATTTGGAAAATGATTTTTCTCCTGCTATAGTACTCCGATCCTTTCATTTACTCCAATCCAGACCGGTCGGGAATGAAAAAATCTTTCCTTTTTCATATCGTCCTGTTTCCGGCGGCCATAATCGGCCTGGCCTTTCTTTTTTCCCTCCCGTACCACAGCGTCAAGGAAAAAACCATCGCCGCCTTCAACAATGAGCAGCTCCTGCTGGCCGGCCAGGCCTCGCAGGGGATCAGCGGCACCTTTGCCATGTTCGAGAGGGACCTGCGCTATTTCACCGGGGAGCCCGCCGTCATCACCATGAACGACGCGGGGCGGGACATGCTCCGGGACTTCCTTGCCGCCCATTCCTCGGATCTCCTGGCCATTCTCCGCCTGGACCGCGACGGCGGAGTTCTCTTCCGCGTCGCCCGGCCGGAAGCGCTTCCGGAGGAATTGCCGGCCAACGTCCTTGCCCGGCTGCCTTCGTCGCCATCAACGGCCGTCCACAATATCTTTCTCCGGAACACCATCCTGGCCCTGCTTTTCAGTCCCATTGACGACGGCGGCACACCGGCGGGCGGACTCGCTTTTATCCTGTCCTTTGAGGAACTTGTCGACCGCTTCATCCAGCCTCTCAAGGCGGACCGAAACCGGCGCACCTGGGTCATCAACGGCGACGGCATTGTTCTGCACTGCCCCGATCCCGCGCACTTCGGCACACATATCAGCGAAACGGCCCAGGCCGTCGACGGATCATCGCTGCCGACCATCATGCGGGAAATGGCCCGGGGCGAAAAGGGGGCCGGCTCCTTTATTTTTCGCGATCTTCCCGGGAACGACACCCCGCGGGAAATCAATCATGTTGTTTTCATGCCGATCCGTCTGCCCGGCAACAATCACTGGTCCATCGCCGCCGCCGCTCCCGAAACGGCTGTCCTGGCCAACATGAACCATTTCCGCAACAACTGGCTCCAGGCCATGTCCGTTACCCTCCTGACCCTGCTGGGCCTGGGCTTTTTTCTGATCCGCTCCCAGGCCATGGCCAGAGAGGAGAAAAAACAGCAGCGCTACGAGGAACAGATGGTCGAACTCATGGACTTCACCCCCATCGGCATCATCGTCTATGACATCCGGGGGGCGCTGCTCTATGCCAACAACGCCGCCAGGGAGATGTGGCGGCAGCACTCCCCCGCCCGCCTCGAGGGGATGAATATTTTCGACATCATCCATCCCGATTACCGCGGCTTTGCCCGGCAGCGCTTCTGGGAAGCCCTGCGGGGACACTCCAGCGAACCGTACGTCCTCAGAATCTCCCTGCCGGGCGGGGAGATGCGCAGCATGGAAATACATACCTCCTCTCTTGACTTTTCCGGGCAGCGCTGCGGGGTATCGGTCCTGCAGGATGTCAGCCGGCGCCTCCGGATCGAGGAGGAGCAGCAGCGCCTGGCCACGGCAATGGCCAATACCCAGGACGCCATTGTCATCACCGACAGAAACGGAACCATCGAGTACGTCAATCCGGCTTTCAGCAGGATTACGGGGTACAGCAGGGAAGAGGCCATGGGCCGGAACCCGAGGATGCTGAAAAGCGGCCGTCAGGATCGGCCGTTTTATGAACATATGTGGCAGACCCTCCTGCAGGGTATGGTCTGGGAGGGCAGATTGATCAACCGCAGGAAGGACGGGTCCTTCTATACCGAACGTGCCTCCATCTCCCCGGTCCGGGACAAGTCCGGCGAGATCACACATTTTGTCGCGGTCAAGCGGGACATCAGCCACGAGGTCGAACTGGAATCGCACCTCCACCAGGCCCACAAGATGGAGGCCATCGGCACCCTTGCCGGCGGAATCGCCCACGATTTCAACAACATTCTCGGGGCAATAATCGGCTACACCGAACTGTCCCTGCTCCAGACCCCCTCGGGGTCACCGGTGCGTGAACATCTTCATCATATCCGCAACAGCGGCAAACGGGCCGCCGACCTGATCCAGCAGATTCTCACCTTCAGCCGCCAGTCGGCCCAGCGGGGCAAAATACCGGTCAACATCGTTCCCCTGCTCAAGGAAACCCTGAAAATGCTGCGCGCCTCCATACCCACAACCATCGACATGCGGCTTGAAATCGCCGAGCCCGAGGGCTGGATATCCGCCGATCCGGTCCAGGTGCAGCAGGTCATCATGAACCTGTGCACCAATGCCTTTCATGCGATGAGCGACAAGGGGGGCACCCTGACGGTGGGTCTGCGCAGGAAAGCCATGACCGGCGGCCCCGGCGAGGCGGGCGGAAACTTTTCCTGCCTGGAGCTGCAGGTCGCCGACACCGGCCACGGCATCGACCGGGCCATAATGGGCCGGATTTTTGACCCCTTCTTCACCACCAAGGAGCCGGGTGTGGGGACCGGCCTGGGCCTCAGTGTCGTCCACGGCATCATCCAGGATCTGGGCGGGACGATAGGAGTCGATTCCGATGCCGGCGGCACGACATTCACCGTGACGATCCCTGAAACCGGGCGGCCGGCGGTCGAGGAGCAGCCCCGGAACGGCAAACCCCCGCACGGATCGGAATCAATTCTTTTTGTCGACGATGAAGAGGATATCCGCAAGACGTACCGGATGATGCTTGAACAGCTCGGCTACCGGGTCACGGCATGCGAAACCCCGCTCGAGGCGCTGTCCCTGGTCGGGGATTCAACCCGCTGTTTTGACCTGGTGATCAGCGATCAGAACATGCCCCGGATGACCGGCACGGAACTGCTGGGCGAAATCCGGCGCCGGCGGCCGGACCTGCCGGTCATACTCTGCACCGGTTTCAGCGAACAGTTGACCGAGGAGACGGCCAGGCGGGCGGGCGCCAGTCAACTCCTGCTCAAGCCCATCGACTACCGCGTCCTGGCCGAAACAATCCACCGGACACTGCATGGCGGCGGACAGGCCCCACCGGGCTGACCCTATCTGGCCGCTTCCTCCGCCACCAGGGCGAGATTACGGCCCGTCGCCGCCCCCAGCCGCTCCCGGGCGGAATAATAGCCGGCCAGCGCCAGGGCCAGCCGTCCATAGGTCGCGGTCAGGTCGCGTTGCGCTTCATTCAGCCGTACCAGGGGCGACTCCCCCGCTTCATATTCGTTTTTGGCCAGTTCGCGGTTCTCTTCCACCAGCCGTACGCTTTCGCGCTGCAGCACGACCTGTTCACGGGCCGCCTCCAGCAGGGTCAGGTCCTGGCGCACCTCGGCGGCAATCCTGTTGCGCAGGTCCAGGAGGGCGTACTTGGCCTCCCGGCGGGCCTGCTCGGCTTCAAACCGCCTGGCCCTGTCCTCGCCGCCGGCATACAGGTTCCATGACAGGTTGAGCACGACGGAGGTGCTGAAATCATCCTCGGTCAGGGTGCCGTCGCCCTGGTTGACGCCGCTGGCGCCGCCGGCCAGCTCAAGGACGGGATAAAACAGGGCCTCGGCCTTGCCGACCGCCGCCTCGGCCTGCTTCACGATCAGCTCCAGTTCGGCGACGTCCGGCCGCTGCTCCAGGGCCTCCTCGATCAGCGTCTCCGGGTCGTCCCCGTTTTTGGTGACGTCGATCTTCTCGTCCAGGGGACTCAAACGGACATGCGGAGGAAAGGCCGCATCAGGGATGCCGAGCAGGGCGGCAAGTCCGTAACAGACCGCCTCAAATTCCCGCCTGGCGAGCAGGAGGGCGGTTTGGGCGGAGTTGATCTGGACCTGGATATTGAGCACATCGCCCCAGGGTCCCGCTCCCACTTCGTAGCGGTTTTCCGCGTCGCGCAGCTGCTGGGCATAGAATTCGCTGTCCGCCTCGGCGATCCCGACATTGGCCTGGGCCAGCTGAGCATTGAAAAACGCCTCGGCAACCGCGGCCACCAGAAGGCGCTGCGCATCGGTCCGGGAGGCATCCGCCGATTCCTCGCCGTACCGGGCCTGCTGTTCATTGAATGACCGGTAAAAGCCGTCAAACAGGACCCAGGAGGCCTGAAGACCGGCGGCATAATCCTCGGTCGTCCGGTCGAAATCCCGGCCCGAGATCCGGCTCAGGGCCCTGTTTATTTCCCAGGCATTTTCCGACATCCTGGTCCGGCCGCCGCTGGCGGTCGCATCAAGGCGGGGCCTCCAGGCGGCGACCGCCTGCCCGACCCGGGCTCTGGCCTGTTCCACGCGCGCCAGGGCTGCGCTCATCGTCGGATTGGAGGCGATGGCCATTTTCTGCGCCGTCTCCAGGTCAAGCTCCTCGATGGTGCTGAAATCGGGAGGCGACTGTGTTTCATCATCCCCGCTCCAGGCGGTGCCTGCCGCCATGACCGCAATAATCATCAGCAGTCCGAAAAATTTGCCCTTCACAACATCCTCCAATGCTTTCCTGCCCGGACAGGTATTGAAGCTGAACCGTGGTGCCCTGTTTCCTCCGGCCCTGCCCACCGGACTGATCTCAGCGCCGCCTTCCCCACAGGGGGTCCTGCCCGAAACGGTCCAGCCACCAGTCTTCGGCATCGTAAATATGATCTTCCGGCGGGACAAGGGGAAAGCGATAGGCTTCGCAGTAGCGCATGAGCAGATTGTAGGCTTCGGTCAGTCTGTACATCATTTCCCTGTCGCCTCCGGCAGCCTTGTCCCTGGTGTCCGGGTGGTGCTGCTTGCTGAGCCGGCGGTAGGCTTTTTTCATTTCCGCCGCGGTGGCCCGTTCACCCAGACCGAGAAGTTTGCGCGCCCTTTCAATGGCCTGCCATTCTTTGCGGGTCATGTTCTGCTCTTCCAGCTTTTTTCCGTTCCCCGCAGGAGGCGGGTGATATTCTGCCAATGTTTGCCCCAGATCAGCAGGACCACGAACGATGCCAGCACGATTTTCCATGCCGGTTCACCGAGGAGCCACAGACCCGGAATGATGGCCAGCGAGCCGAGGAGGGAGCCCAGCGACACGAAACCGGACACCCCGATGGCGGCGCCGAAGACCAGCAGGCCCAGCAGCACGGCCGCGGGAGCGAGAAAAAGGAAAACGCCCAGCCCGGTCGCCACTCCCTTGCCCCCCCTGAACCCCAGATACACCGGAAACATATGGCCCAGCACCGTCGCGGCCCCGCACAGGGCAATGAGCGTTGTTTTCTCCGGCGCGTCCGGCAGCACCCGCGCGGCAATGAACATCGGCATATATCCCTTGGCAACATCGGCCAGCAGGGTCAACAGTCCCAGCTTTTTCCCCAACAGACGGGTGACGTTCGTGGCGCCGATATTGCCGCTGCCCCGGGTGCGGATGTCTATTCCACTGCTCCTGGAAAGCAGAACGCCGAACGGAACGGCGCCGACAAGGTAGGCAGCAAGGATGAGCAGGCAGGGAAACAGGGTCATGGGGCTCTCACCGGCGGACAATCAGAGCTTGTTCCGTTTCAACACAAGATGCAGTTCGCAGGCCGCCGCGTAGGCGGCTATCTCGTCCTGCAGGCCACTGACATAGGGACAGTCCGTCACCGCCAGCAGAGACCGGCGGAGGCGGTAGGCCGCTTTCGGTTCCCCGGAGCCTTGGAACGGCTCGACCATGTAAGGAAAAATCTGCGGTCGGCGGCACACCTCCGGCCTGCCGGAGTAGATCCGGCAGCGGGTCGTCCCCGGGGCAAGATTGGGACAGTCGGACCCTTTCGGCAGGATCATGCTCCAGCCGTTTTGCCAATGAACAAGGGCCGGTTCATCCAGGCGGTAGAAGGGCCGGCCGCCGAGCCGCAGCTCGTCCTCATCGTCGGCCCGACGGCGGCGGCTTGCGGGACTGTCATGCCGGGTCAGCGGGAACGACTCCAGTTCACCCGGAGCGAGCGGTATCTCGAAAAATTCCTGGGCCATGGCGGCATCCGGGCCGGTACAGCACAGGTCGCAGCCGCACGGACCGCAGAGCAGGCTGTTGATCCTTTCCAGCTCCACGGTCAGCACCTCCTGCTGCAGCAGGACGAAATCGGCCGTCAAGGGATCCAGGGGGTTGTTTTCTTCATCAACCACGCCGACATGCGAGTATCGCCCCTGCTTCATCGCCTCCAGCCGGGCCAGGCTCCCGCCGTATCCGGCCAGCAGCTCCCGGGGCCGGTCATACAGCGCCCCGGCGGTTTCAATGGGTTCGGGCAGCTCGTCGAGGACCTCCCCCACCGAGGTCCTGGGGTCGAACAGGAACAGGAACCGGAGCATGGAGACCAGCGGCAGCACAGGCTGGCGGAGCAGCCTGAGGCCGTCGGCGTACTGAATGTTCGATTGCTTCACCCTTGCCTCCCATGCGTCCATAATTGCCACTGATCCTACACAATAAGGACGGGGAACACAAGCAGGGCGGCATCAACCCACTCTTTTTCCTGGCAGGGAAATTCTCTTTCCTTTACAGTATCTCCTTTCATGCATATTTTTAAATTTAATTGCCGCCAATCCTCAGCAGCGTTTTGATCATGGTTTGAAACGTATTAAAATTATGTGTATTAGTCATTTCGATCGCAGGGAGAAATCCCACGTTCGCGGTGCACGGCTTTTTTTCAAGTACCAGCAATACATTTGCTGAGGATTGGCGGTAATCAGAATTTTTTTTAACAAGATATTCCCGATCACGATCATGGCCATCCGAACAATACTCACTTTTCCGGATCCGGTTCTGCGGCAGAAGGCCGCCAAGGTAACCAGTTTTGACGACGAGCTGAAACAACTCGCCGCCGACATGGCCGAAACCATGTACAACGCCCCCGGCGTCGGCCTGGCGGCCAACCAGATCGGCGTCCTGCTCCAGATCGTCGTTGTCGACATCAGCGAGATGGAGGGAAGAAAATTCATCACCCTGGTCAATCCCGTCCTCTCGGAAGGGGAAGGAAGCATGGTCGACGAGGAGGGCTGCCTCAGCGTCATCGAATACACCTCGCCGGTCAAGCGCTTCAGGAAGATCAAGGTCAGTGCCCGGGACCTGGACGGCAATCCCCTTGAATTTACCGCCGAAGACCGCTTTGCCAGGATTATCCAGCATGAAGTCGACCACCTGCACGGCAAGCTCTTCATCGACCGGATCAGCTCCCTGAAGCGGACCCTCTACAAGAAAAAGCTGAGAAAAATTCTCCAGGCCGAGGCATGAGTTCCCCCCCTTTCCGCCTTATCTTCATGGGCACCCCCGACTTCGCCGTGCCCGCCCTGCGGGCGCTGGCAGCCGGACCGGACCGGGTGGTCGCCGTCGTCTGCCAGCCGGACAAGGCGCGGGGCCGGGGCCGGAAACTGACTCCCCCGCCGGTCAAGAGGACGGCGGCCGAACTCGGCATACCCGTTCTCCAGCCTGCCTCCATCCGGACCGCATCCTTTCTCGATGAAATACGGGAACTCCGCCCCGACCTGATCGTGGTCGCCGCCTACGGGAAGATTCTCCCCGGCAGCCTCCTGCGCCTGCCTCCTCTCGGCACCATCAACATCCATGGCTCACTGCTCCCCCGATACCGGGGCGCGGCCCCGATCCAGTGGGCGGTGATCAACTGTGAGCCGGAAACGGGCATTACCATCATGCAGATGGACGAAGGCATGGACACCGGCGACATCCTGCTCCCGGTTGCGATCCCCATCGGCGAGGACGACACCGCCGGCACCCTCTTCGCCAGGCTGGCGGAGCTGGGCGGCGAAACCGTGGTCCGGGCCATCGCCCTTCTCAAGGAGGGAAAGCTTCAGCCCCGGCAGCAGGACGACCGCCTGGCCACCGAGGCGCCGATGCTGTCCAAGGAAATGGGCCATATTGACTGGAGCCGGGACGCCCGGAAAATACATTGCCTCATCCGCGGCCTCGATCCCTGGCCTTCGGCCTTCGGCTTCCTGGACGGCACCAGGGTCCGCTTCTTCCGCCCCCTGGTGGTCGAAGGCCCGGTGGGCGAGCCTCCGGGCACCCTCTGCCGGGCCGACGACCAGGGCCTGCTCATCGCGACGGGCACGGATTATCTCCTGGTCCGGGAAGTGCAGCTCGAGGGAAAAAAACGCATGGATGTCCGCTCGCTGCTCTGCGGCGCCGAACTCCCGGTGGGGGAGCGGTTCACATGAGCGGGGCCGCGTATCTCGACTGTTTTTCCGGCATCAGCGGCGACATGCTTCTCGGCGCCCTTCTGGACGCCGGCCTGCCGGAGGCCGAACTGACCGCCTCCCTTGATTCCCTTGGCCTGTCCGGTTATCGGCTGGACATTCACCGGGCAGGCGGCTCGCCGCTGCGGGCCACCAGGGTAGAGGTGGCGGTGAATGAACCGCAGCCGCACCGCCGCCTGCCCGACATCGAAAACATCCTCGCCGCCGGCGGTCTCGACCCGGAGGTCAGGACAAAGGCCCTGGAGATTTTTCACCGCCTGGCCGAGGCCGAAGCTGCCGTTCACGGCTGCGGGGTCAATGAGGTGCACTTTCACGAGGTCGGCGGCCTGGATGCCATGGTGGACGTTGTCGGGGTTGTGAGCGGTTTTCTCCGGCTCGGCGTCACCGACATCCACTGCTCGCCGCTGCCCATGCCGCGCGGCTGGATCGGCTGCGCCCACGGCGAGCTGCCGCTGCCCGCGCCGGCAGTCTGCGAATTGCTGCGCGGCATCCCGGTCTATGGCGAGGCGGTGGAGCAGGAACTGGTCACCCCGACCGGCGCGGCCATTGTCGCGGTGCTGGCCGCCCGGTTCGGCCCCATGCCGCCCATGCGGATACACCGCACCGGTTACGGCGCCGGCAGCCGCAGCCGCTCCGACGGCCGGCCCAACCTGCTGCGGCTGATCACCGGCGAACGCTTCGCCCCGGCGGAAGCCCAGACCGTCGACGTGATCGAAACCGCCCTGGACGACTGGAGCCCCGAGACCTGGCCCCACGTGGCTGAAAAGCTGCTGGCCGGCGGGGCCCTCGATGCGGTGCTGGTCCCGATCCAGATGAAAAAAGGGCGCCCCGGTTTTCTGCTGCGGATCATCTGCGACCCGTCCGCCGCCGAGGCGGTCAAGAATATCCTCTTCCGGGAAACAACCGCCATCGGCCTGCGGTACCACACGGAACAGCGGCGGACCCTGCCGCGGGAAGCCGTGACCCTGCAGACCAGGTGGGGGCCGGTGCGGGCCAAGAAGATCGTCACCCCCGACGGACCGGTCATCCGCCCCGAGTATGAAGAGTGCCGCCGCCTTGCCCTGGACAACGGGGTCCCCGTCCGGACAGTGTATGAAGAAGTTGCGCTCTGCTCCCGGAGTGCTGCCTCGTAACCATGGACCGCCTGTTCATGTTCATTGCCACCGGGGCGGGAACGGGCTACCTGCCCAAGGCCCCCGGCACCTGGGGGTCGCTGCTGGGCGTCGCGCTGTGGTTCGGGCTCCGCCACCTGGGCCCGGCATCCTATGTCCTCATCATCGCCGCCCTGTTCCTCGTCGGCGCGGCCTGTGCCGGCGCGGCGGAAAAGATCGTCGACCATGCCGATCCGGGCCTCGTCGTGATCGATGAAATCGTCGGCCAGTTGATCGCCCTGACCGCGGCGCCCCACCATCCCCTGGCGGTGCTGGCCGCCTTTCTGCTGTTCCGGCTCTTCGACATCCTCAAGCCCTTCCCGGTGGGCTGGTTCGACCGCCACATCCACGGGGGGCTGGGCATCATGCTCGACGATGTCATTGCCGGCCTCTACGCCCTGCTGCTCGTGCAGATTATCTGGAGGCTGGCCAACCCGTGAACGGCGTAATCGACTTCCACACCCATGCGTTTCCCGATGACCTTGCGGCCCGGGCCATTGCCCATCTCGAAAAGGAGGGCAATGTCAAGGCCTGCCTGAACGGCACGGTGACCGACCTGCTCCGGTCAATGGACCGGGCCGGAATCGAAAAAAGCGTCATCTGCTCCATAGCGACCCGGCCCCAGCAGTTCAACTCGATCCTGGAGTGGTCGAAATCGATCCGGTCCGACCGGCTGGTTCCTCTTCCCTCGATCCACCCGTTGTCGGAAAACCCCGCCGGCGAGCTCCGCATCATTGCCGGAGAAGGGTTCCCCGGCATCAAGATGCATCCCTACTACCAGGATTTCGCCCTGGACGCGGAGGAGATGGCCCCCATATACGAGGCGCTGATCGACAACAACCTCATGGTGGTCATGCATACCGGCTTCGACATCGCCTTTCCCCGCATTCCCCTGTGCGACCCGGCCCGCATCATCAAGGTTCTGGATGATTTTCCCGGCCTGAAAATGATCACCACCCACCTGGGCGCCTGGGACCACTGGGACGAAGCCCGCCGGCTCCTCATCGGCCGTCCCGTTTACATGGAGCTGTCCTATGCCCTCGACTTCCTCGATGCGGATACGGCGCGGCAGATGATCATCAGCCACCCCCCGGAATACCTCCTGTTCGGCTCCGATTCCCCCTGGTCGGACCAGGAAAACACCCTGCGTCTCCTCCGGCGGCTTGAGCTTGATCCCGTCCTGTTCCGAAACATCGTCCGCGACAACGGTAAACGCCTCCTGGCAGGGTGAAAGGGGGCTGTCCCCCTTTTTTCCGGCATCCCACCGTGTATTACCTGCGTGATCTTGACATATTGGTTTTTTTGCGGTAGTTGTTACAGTTTGCAGAAGGGGAGGGCAGTCCCGCCTTGCAGGGTATTCCATGATTGTTCGCACCGGCGCCGCAGCAAGCCTGCCGGCCCGGCGACAGAATACGAATCGCCCCGGAAACGCCAATCATGGCATAGCCGCCCTGTTCCTCCGGAACCTTCCCGCGTGGCCCGGTCATCTTCATAAACAACAAGCAACTTCGTAATCCGGTGCAAGTATGGCGAAAAAGAAAACAGAAACATATCCCGCGTTCAGTGCCGAGGTCATGGCCGAGCCGGGCGGCGAACACCTGAACAGCTGCTTTTCCTGCGGGGCCTGTTCCGGCATCTGCCCCGTGAGCCAGGCCATTCCGGAGTTCGACCCACGAAAAATCATCCATATGATCCGCATGGGACTGGCCGAGCGACTCCTGTCCTCGGACCTGATCTGGTATTGCTCCGGCTGCCGCAGCTGCGTCTTCGTCTGCCCGCAGGAAGTCGGTTTCGCCGATATCATGAAGGCCCTGTACAGCCTGGCCAGGCAAAAGGGATTTATCACGGACAGGCAGCTGGTGGAAAAAGGCAAGGCGGCCGAGGTCCGGCGCGACCTCTGCGTTTCCTGCCTCACCTGTGTCCGGGTCTGTCCCTGGGAAATCCCCAAAATCGACGCGGACGGCCTCGCCGTGATCGATGTCGAGAGGTGCAGGGCATGCGGCATCTGCGTGGCGGAATGCCCCGCCCGGGCCATAGCGCTGAACGAATCCGAGGACGAGCGCCTGCTCGCCGCCTGCGGAATGCAATAATACGGAGATAACCATGAGCTTTACCCCCGATATAAGGTTGTTCAGTTGTCACTACACCTCCCAGCAGAGTTGCGGCGCGGAGCTGCTGAAGCTCGGCTTCCCGGAAAACATCCGGCTGAACCGGGTTTCCTGTACAGGGAAACTGCAGGTGACAACCCTGCTCAAAGCCTTTGAAGAAGGCGCCGACGGGGTCTATGTTGTCGGCTGCCCCGTCGATGCCTGCCACAACGTCAAGGGCAGCCTGCGGGCCGCCAAAAGGGTTGAGGCCGTCCGACAGGCGCTCGTCGAGTTGGGGGTGGAGCCCGAGCGGGTGGCGATGTACCACCTGCCCCGCGGTCTGCATCCGGAATTCATCAACGCCGGCCGGGAAATGAATGAACGGATCGGGAAACTGGGCCCCGGCCCTTTCCGCCTGGACCGGCAAGCGGAAACCACCTTGATGGGAGCGTGAAATGATCGTCGCGGAACGAAAACCCCTGGCGGAAATCGTCGACATGGTCAAGGGCCATGACAAAATACTGGTGCTGGCCTGCCGCGGATGCGTCACCGTCTGTTCGGCGGGCGGTGAGCGGGAAGCCGCCATTCTGGCCTCCCTGATCCGGCTCGGCCTGCAGAAGATCGGCTCTTCGGCCGAGGTCATTGAAGGGTCCCTGGTCCGCCAGTGCGACAAGGAGTATATTGACGCCATCGACCGGTGGCAGGGGCAGTATGACGCCATCCTGTCCACCGCCTGCGGGGTCGGGGTCAATTTCATCGCCAACCTGCGGCCCGGCGACAATGTCTATCCCGCCCTGAACACCACATTTTTCGGCGGCTCCGCCCAGCAGGGGATATGGAGCGAACAGTGCGCCGGCTGCGGCGACTGCGTCCTCCACCTGACCGGCGGCCTGTGCCCGGTCGCCCGGTGCGCCAAAAGCCTGATGAACGGCCCCTGCGGGGGCTCGGTGGACGGCCGCTGTGAGATAGACCGGGATGTCGACTGCGTCTGGCAGTTGATCTATGACCGCATGGGCCGCCTCAACCGCCGGGAGGAGCTGCAGGCCGCCGCGCCCATTCGCGACTGGTCCGCCGCCGGCCATGGGGGGCCGCGCAAACAGGTCCGCAAGGACCTGACCCTGTAGCCCCCGGGGAGCTTTCCCATGCCGGAGCGGCGCCTGGTCATCGGCAGACAACAGGTTCACGACAGGGTCGGTGAGCTGGGCAAGCTGATCTCGGCCGATTACGCCGGCAAAAATCTCGTGGTGGTCGGGGTGCTCAAAGGCGCCTTCATCTTCCTCGCCGATCTGGTCCGCGTCATCGACATTCCCCACCGGATCGATTTTGTCCGCGTCGCCAGCTACGGGAACAGCACCGCCTCATCCGGGGCCATCCGGCTGGCCAAGGATGTTGAAACCGACCTGCGGAACAGCCATGTACTGCTGGTCGAGGACATCGTCGACAGCGGGATCACCATCGCCTGGCTGATGGAAAAATTCATGGAAAAACAGGCGGATTCCGTCCGGATCTGCGCTCTCATCAACAAAATGGAACGCAGGGAGCGACCAGTCGACATCGACTACGTCGGCTTCACCCTGAAGAGCGGTTTCCTGGTGGGCTACGGGCTCGATTATGCCGAGCAGTACCGTTCCCTTCCCGCCATATACACCCTGGAATTCTGAGACACAAGGAGGAGCCATGCCGCCCCGAAAAATCGGCGTCATTCTTTCCGGCTGCGGCCATCAGGACGGGGCCGAAATCCATGAGGCAACCCTGACCCTGTGGGCCATCCACAAGCACGGGGCCGACTTCCAGTGCTTTGCGCCGGACATACCCCAGCATCATGTCCTCAACCATATAACCGGCGAGGAAATGAACGAGCGGCGCAACGTTCTCATTGAATCGGCCCGCATCGCCCGGGGCAATATCCTCGATCTCAAGCTGTTCGACCCCGGGGCCTTCGACGCCCTGATCCTGCCCGGCGGCGTCGGCGCGGCCAAGAATCTCTGTACCTATGCCTTCGACGGCCCCGACTGCACGGTCAACGAGGATGTCGCCCGCGCCGTCAAGGCCATGCATGGGGCGGGCAAACCCATCGGCGCCCTGTGCATCGCCCCGGTCATTGTGGCCAGGGTCCTCGGCAACGTCGAGCTGACCACCGGGCAGGATGCGGCAACAGCGGACAACCTGGCCAGAATGGGAGCGCGCCACACCCCGACCGGGCAGGGCCAGGTCGTGGTGGACCGGACCAACAGGATAGTCACCACCCCCTGCTACATGCTCCCGTCCCGGGTCGACCAGATCGCCGATGGCACGGAAAACCTGGTCAAGGCCGTCCTCGACCTGTGCGGCTGACGGACCCCGGCCGGGGTGGGAAAGTTGGCAGGCGGCAGCATATCAGAAGCCAGAAGCCAGAGGACAGAAGACAGAAGGTGCTTGCAGCTTCGCTGTTGGTTTTCTGTTGCTGATCGAAATCGAGTCCTGTCTCGTAGGTTGGCGGTGAGCCCGCGAACCCCAACAATTCCGACCGGTTACGTTGGGCTTCGTGGACTCAGTCCAGCCTACGAAACTGCGCGTCCGGACAAAGGGAAATAATCCGGAGGACCCGGCCCTTGGTCGATACCGCTGGCTTTGTCCCATGGCAGAATCCCCCGGCAAAAATCCGTTATTCCTTCGCGCCCAGCCTCGGCAGAACTACTTCGGCAAGCCTCCGGACCGTCTCGGGATCGTCCCCGGAAACCTGGAACGTCACCTTGCCCCGGTTGTTGACCAGCAGCCAGTAGCGCATGGATTCCTCGTCGTAGCTCATGACCGCCTCATCCCCCAGACCCTCGACATTATCCACCTTGCCCTCCAGGGCGCCGCGGAGGCCGTCATAGGCATCCGCCCCGTGCCGGTAGACAACGAATGTCCGGCGCGGCAGAGATTCATCTTCAAAAGCCACGATATACACGCATTTGTCGTCATAGGCTTTGCTGTCCAGCACCCGTCCCTTGACGGCGAGGGCGACTTCCTCGTCGGGAATGAAGCTGCAGACATCCGCCCCCGGCTCTTCACCATGGGCCGGAAAAGCAAAAAAAGGGGCGGCGGCAAGAGAAGCGGCGAGCAGGACCGTTCGAACACTGTTACCCGATAATTTCTTGTACATCGTCTACCTCCTGTTGAATTTTTTCCCCTATAATGCACGACAGTGCCGGGCACTGCGCTGATTCAATCTCTCCCCGCCCGGGCTGACCCGGAAGTTCAGTCCGCGCTCCCCTTCTCCGTTCCTTCCTCCGCCCCCGCAATCTCAACCCATTTGTCTTTCCGCGCCGAGTCAAGACTTGCCTCGCATATCCTGACCGCAGCCAGGCCATCCTCCCCCGGCACCGGATTGACGCCGTTTCCTGACAAAAAAGCGCACCATTCGTGCAGCAGGGTAATGATGGTTTCAGTGGGCCCTTCCGGCCGCAGCCTGGTCACCTCGGTACCGCGGATCAGCTCCAGGGTATGGTGCACCTGGTCGCCATGAAGCTGCCCCTGGTAGCCGACGAATTCAAACCGCCCGGACCGGGCGCAGCCGACCTTGGAACAGTCGACGGTGCCGACCACATTCTGCTCCATCTCCACGAGCACCGCCAGGAGATCCTCGAGGATCTCCTGATGCTGCCGGCGGAAAACAGCCATCACCCTTCGCACCTCGAGGCCGGTGATGAAGCGGAGGGCGTCAAAAACATGGACCGCGGTATGAATACTCACTCCCGCACCCGCCAGGGAGGGGATCGAGTGCCAGGCAAGCGAAGAGGGTTCGAGACGCTGGTTGGCGGAAAAACTGAACAGGGTGCCGATCTCCGCCAGCTGCCGGCGCAATGCCCGGACTACCGGATTGAACCGCAGGGTCTGCCCGCAGGTCAGGGGGACGCCCGCTTCGCGGAACAGGGCGACGATTTCAGCGGCAGCGGCGCTGCTCACGGCAAGCGGCTTCTCGATGAGCAGCGGCTTGCCGGCCGCCGCGCACAGCCTGGCGATATCCGGATTGAGCGCGGGAGGGACAACCGCGACAACCGCCTCCACCTCCGGGTCAGCGACCAGGTCACGCCAGTCTGCATGCCGGACGCAGTTCCACTCCGCCGCCTGGTCCTCTCCCTCGGCCGATCGCCGGCTTATCGCCGCCAAGTGCAATCCGGCCACATCCTGGACGATGTGCCGCGCGTAGCGGCTGCCATGGCGCCCGGTTCCGATGATTCCTACCTGTATTGTCATTGTCCGTCCCACTTCAGCGTGCCAGTTCGCCTATGCCGACGACCCGGACCCGGCCGGTCAGCATTTCACCGCAGCCGTTCAGGGCTTCCAGGGTTGCCTCGCCCGGATGACCGATGCCGATGGCCTCCCCGGAGCGCACCGCCAGTTCAACCAGTTCCCCGAGCCGCAGGCAGATGTCCTCGCGCCTGTCGCTGTTGTCGAGAAAAACATGGCGGCGGCCGGTCGGTATTCCCAAAGACCGGGCGGTCTCCATGGCTACGGAGCGGGGAGTGGTGCCCGAATCAATGAAGAACAACCCCTTGGCGGCGATCTGGTGCAGAAAAAGCTGCACGGCCTCCGGATTTTCGGTAAACCGCGAACCCATATGGTTATTGACGCCCACGGCCCGGGGAACCGTCGCCAGGTTCCGCGCAACCTTTTCGGCGATCACCTCGGGGGGATCGTCGGCCAGCAGTGTTCCCGGCCCGGAATTCCGGGCCGGATCATGGGCCTCCATGGGCATATGCACCAGCACATCATGTTCTTCCCGCCAGGCGCGCTCCTGCAGCGCCGGGGTAAAGGGCCCGTCCGGAAGAAAGGAAAAAGTCAGGTTGAGATCCAGGTCGAGGAGGGCCCTGCCGATCCGCTGATGATACCCCATGTCGTCAATGATAATGGCCACCAGGGGCAGAGCCGCTCCCTTGCGGGGACCGCCTCGGTCTGCCGCCGCCGAGCCCTCGGGCGGCGGACTTTGGGCGAAACCGGAAGACAATCCCGCCCGGGGGGCAAGCAGGCCGATTGCCGCGATCAGGCAGACGGCCCCCGCAAAGCACGCATACGCCATCGAGCCCGGCCGATGCATGGGGACCGACTATTTGTTCCTGCCGAGAACATAGCCGGCCAGGGCATGCAGCATGGCCAGGCTCTCCCGGTCACTGTGGCCGGAGAAGATGTCCAGGGCGGCGACCGCCTCGCCGACGAGCTTTTCCGCGGTCCGCCGGGCCGAGGTGAAGCCGGCGTTGGCCTCGATCAGTCTGCTGACCGCCGCCAGGTTCCGCCCCCTTCCGGATTCCCCGATTATGAGGCCGGCCAGGAGATCGCGCTCCGGTCCATCGGCGTTGGCAAGGGCCCTGATGAACGGCAGGGTCAGTTTCCCCTCGGCCAGGTCGTTGCCTGTCCGTTTGCCGGTCGCGGCTGTTTCGCCCCGGTAGTCAAGGAGGTCGTCCACAACCTGGAACGCCGTGCCCAGCTTGAATCCGTATTCCGCCAGCGCCCGGCGCCGGGGACCGTCGCCGCCGCCGAACAGGGCCCCTGTCTCGCAGGTGGAAGCGATCAGCATGGCGGTCTTGCGATGAATGATGGCAAAATACTGTTCTTCGGTGATGGAGCAGTCGGCCACGTACCGGAGCTGGAGAAATTCGCCGTCCACCATCTGCCCGGTGGCCCGGCAGAAAACCTCCAGTCCGTCCAGCCCGGCGAGCCGGCCGACAAGATGCATGGATCGTGCGTGCAGCCAGTCCCCGGCAAGGATCGCGGCATTGGGGCCAAACCGCTGCGCGACGGAATCGCGGCCCCTTCTTTCGGCGGCCTTGTCGATCACGTCGTCATGGATGAGGGTGGCGACATGCAGATACTCGAACGCAGCGGCGAGCCTGTAGACACTGTTGTCCGGCTCCCCGCACATTCTGGCGGAAAGGATGGCGAGCAGGGGCCGGATCCGCTTTCCCCCCCCGAACAGGGCGTATGCAATTATCTCGGCCAGAAACGGATCACACCCCGCCAGTACCTCGGCAAGGTCCCCGCGCATCGCCTCTTCCAGGCACGCGGCTTCCCGGCCGGCAAAACTCCGCAGGGATGCGGCATCAGTCGTCTTGATGTCGTTCATCTTCCTCTCTGAAAAAATTCCCCACTTCCTCAAGATCACGGCTCAATGGACTCGGAGGAAGACTTCGCAGGAACCGGCGCCCGTATCCCTTGGTGAAAAGCCGCACATCCAGCACAGCCATGACCCCCCGGTCGCTCCGGCAGCGCATCAGCCG
>Ga0209269_1000503_pt1 | contig 35751 bp, 46 predicted proteins | sample MTBAKMMethaMetaG_FD_187455 | JGI IMG/M metagenome (GOLD analysis project Ga0209269, IMG submission 187455) | Enrichment culture microbial communities from Arthur Kill intertidal strait, New Jersey, USA, that are MTBE-degrading - MTBE-AKM (Arthur... | ecosystem: Environmental > Aquatic > Marine >... | reverse complement strand
CCGTCAAAAATAAGACTTGAATAACTTTTTTTCAGCCGTAACGGACCCAGCGGGAATCGAACCCGCGTCCCTGGGTTCGAAGCCCAGAAGGATGTCCTCTACCCCATGGGTCCATGGCACCGGAGTATAACCGATCATCGGCCGTTCCGTCAGAAAGGATGAATGAATTGTACCGTGTTATATATCATATCACAAGTTATTAAGCGTTTTCCGGCACCATCAGATCATAACATGATCCTTTCCTCCGCTGAGATCCGGTCCCGTCTGGCGGCGCCCGCAGATGGGGGCCGCCTGGTCATCACCCCCTTCGCCGACACCTCCCTCCAGCCTGCCTCCTATGATCTCCGGGCAGAAGGCGACATCTCTCTCCAGCCCGGAGGGTGCACCCTCGTATCAAGCCTCGAACGCGTCGAACTCCCCTCAGACCTCGCCGCCACCCTCAGGTGCCGCTCCAGCTATGCGCGCCGCGGCCTCCTCCTCGGCGGCGGCTTTGTCGATCCGGGCTTTCGGGGGCAGCTCACCCTCTGCCTGGTCAACATGGGCGCTGACGCCATCCCCCTTGCGCAGGGCGACCGGGTGGTCCAGATGATCCTGCACGAGGTTTCGGGCGGCGGCCATACCTATGAAGGGCGATACCAGGACAGCGAGGGCGTGGTGAGGGCGCGATGAGCCAGATCCGGACCGAGCGTAAACTCGTCGAGATCCTGCGGATCCTCAAGGAGCACCCCGGCCCGGTGGGGGCGAAGCGGCTCTCCGAACTGATGGCCGAGCACGGTTTCGTCCTCACCGACCGTGCCGTTCAGTATTATCTCCGGTCCCTCGACGAGATGGGCTTCACCAGAAAGGTCGGCAACAAGGGGCGCGTCCTCACGCAGAGCGGCATTGCCGAGATAGAAAACGCCCTTGTCGGCGAGCGGATCGGATTTATCATCTCGAAACTCGAACGCCTCGCCGTCAGGACCACCTTTGACCCGGCGACCGGCACCGGCGACGTCGCCTATAACCTCTCCTACGCCCCCTACGACGAGGTCGACCGGGTGCAGAAGGCCTTCGATGAGGTCATTGCCGCAGAATGCGGTTTTTTCAACGGGTATCGTATCGTCGACAACGACCCCCGGGTTCCTGACGACCATGCGGGCTTCATCACCCTCTGCTCGGTCACCATGGACGGGGTCATGCAGAGGCAGGGCATACCGGTGGAGATGAAGTACGGCGGCCGCCTTGCCGTGGACGCCGCCCTGGAAAAAAGTCGTTTCCTGGACCTCGTCGCCTACCGGGGTTCGAGCATCGACCCGTTGCAGCTCTTCATCTCGGCCGGCCTCACCTCCATCCACACCTATGTCACCGGCGGCGCCGGCACCGTGCTTGCAAATGTCAGGCAGGTCCCGCTCCCTGCAAAAGAGAAGGTCTTCGAGATCGCCTCGGCCATGCGGGCGTCCGGGTTTCGGTTCCCGATCACGACCGGAGAGCAGGTCTTCAACCTTACAAAAGAGCCGTACAGGCTCTCGATCGTATCGCTCTCAGGGATGAACCTGATCGGCCATGCCGTCGAAGTGGGCTGTCAGATAAAAACAGAGATCGGTGCAGGAAACATCCCGTTCTCACGCGTGCTCTCTAGGTGATCCAGTCGATCCCGCCGGCATCCTCTTCGCCCTCTTTTTTGCGGGCCTTCTCTTCCCGGGTACTCGTCCTTTTTCCCGGCTCCACTTCTTTCGGCTTCTGTTTCGGGGCGATCTTTGCGCTCGCCTTCAGGAGGTCGTCGTCGGGCGGCGCCACCCCGGCCGCGAGAGAGACCGAGCGTCCCTCGAAGAGGTCGTCTTTCGCTTTTTTTACGGCGGACTTCAGGCGCACGCTCTCGCCCGAGAGCGCAGCGTCCTTTGCCGCCGGCAGGGTCTCGACCCGCACGCCTGAGTAATCGACCTCTTTTGGCCGTATCGCTGCGGTCCGGGATCCCCCTGAACCCAGGGCCGAGTCTTTCGGTGCCTGCGGGATCGCCACGTTCGTCATCCTGGTGATATCGCGGGGCGCCTGCTTCTTCCCGGTCGGAAGGACGACGGCGTCGCCCTCCTCAGCCTTCGTCTTCAGGTTGTCGCTGGAGAGGTGCAGGCGGAGGACCTCGCCCCCTTCCTCCCGGGTTTTTTTCACCGGTTTTTTTTCGTCGGTCGCGATCCTGATCATCTCGTCACGTTCGCCGGGCATCTCTTCATCATGCTCCTGTGGTGGTTCAAGAAGGTCGGTGGCGGTATGCATGTCGGTATCCTCACCCCCCTCTCCCCCCGAGGCGGCCCGATATTTCTCCTCCTCGATCTCCAGCAGATATTGCTCCCGCAGGATCTTCAACTCCTCGATCCGCGGCACGTTCTGCACGCCCGAGAGCACGATGACGATCCCGACGAAATGGGTGCTCTTCACCGGATAATCCCCCGATCTCACCTCGAGCCCGGCAATGCTCCGGTCGATCCACTTCCGCACCGTCACAAAGCCCTTCACCGAGAGCTCCTGGCTCGGCCCGGCGATGAGCACCAGCGCTTTCTGGGCGCTGGTCATATCGCATGGGACCGATATCTCCTCGTAAACGGCCCTTTTTGCAAGCGAAACAATCCGTGCCGCCCGCGTCTGGGAGCCCTCCATATAATTCCTGGCAGAACTCCATCGTTTCAGGAAATCGAAGGTGCCTGAGGGGAGGCGGTCCACCGCATACCCGACTGCAACCGTCCCCATGCCGGTGAGCGTGTTGAGCACCTCGCCGGCGTCCAGGACCAGTTCGCCCACCTCAAGGCCGCTCTCGCTGAACTCCCCCGCGCGGAGGAGGAGGCCGATGCGCCGGGCGATCTGTTCGTTCAAAAGCGAGTTCACCTGCCGCGGGTTCCGGGAGTAGGTCATCTCCTTCTCCCGCCGTCGGTGCCTCTCGTTCAGCGGCCCGGCCTCCTCCCCGGCCCGGATCTTCTGGTACCAGGTTTCGTTGTCGAAGACGATCGTGGCATCGACGAGGGCGTCGACGTTCTCGATATCGTCTGCTGCCTTTGCAGACCGCTTTTTCCCCTCGCCTCGGCAGGGGAGGGTGACAACGGCAAAGATCGGTTCGATGAACGTCTCGCGCAGCTGGGGGACGATCATGTCCATCGTCTCGATGAGGGTGCCGCCCAGGCCGGCGCAGACCAGGATCGCATCGATCTGCACGGTGTCGACCTTCTGGATCCTGGTCATCACCTCCTCGATATCGATGGTGGTCTTCACGTCATAGGGATGCGATGGGTCGATCGGCGGGAAAAAGAGTTTGGATTCTTCGGGGAGATGTTCGAGTTGTATGAGGGTGTTTGCGTCGAGGTCGATCGCAAGGGCGTTCATACAGAGGATCGTGCTCCGCCGGTCATGGTCATAGAGACGGTCCACTATCCTGCTGCCAGCACCACCCAGTCCGATTGCCAGAACCCGCATGAATACATCGCCCCGCCCTGCGGCCGCTCAGTTCCCGGCCGCATGGGCGCTCATTCTTCTTGGGTATTTGTGCCGGTGATCATAAATACTTCTCGCCGGACGCGTTCCCGATGCGCCGGGTTTTTTTTGCGTCTCCCTGGCGCTTCGGGTATCGCTGCTATCTGCTATCGGATATTCGGGTTAATATGTTGGTTTTCAAAGGCAAATGAGAATACTTTTATCTTCGTGCGATAACTACTCTCTCTGAGGTGAAATGCCTTGAGTTATGGAATTGAATTTGTGCCAGGCAACATTAATGTAAAGCAGGTTGTAAAATACGTCAAACTCGCGGAGTCCAAGGACATCGACTACGCGTGGATCACCAACCACTACAACAACCGCCACTGCTACCCGACCCTCGCCATGATCGCAGCGAACACCGACTCGATCAAGATGGGCCCGGGCATCATGAACACGTTCACCGACACCCCGGCGGCCATCGCTTCCTTCATGTGCACGCTGAACGAGATCTCCGACGGACGCGCCGTGCTCGGCATCGGTCCCGGCGACCTTTCGACCCTGCCGAAGCTCGCGATCCAGGGCGCGAAGCCCGTCGCCCGCCTGAAGGAAGGCGTCATCCAGTTCCGCCGCCTCTGCGCTGGCGAAGAGGTCAAGAAGACCGGCGAGATGGAATTCTTCGACTACGACGGTGCGAAGCTCACCGGCGTCACCCTGCCCGGCAAGAAGGGCATCCCCGTCTATATCGGCGCCCAGGGCCCCAAGATGCTCGAGCTCGCCGGTGAGATCGGCGATGGCTCCCTGATCAACGCCTCGAACCCGAAGGACTTCGAGATCGCCATTCCCATGATCAAGAAGGCTGAGGAAGCTGCAGGCAAGAAGGGACACGATGTCGGTGCCTACACCGCCATGTCCATCGACCAGAGCGAGAAGAAGGCCCGCAACGCTGCAAAGATCGTCGCCGCCTTCATCGCCGCCGGTTCCCCGCCCGCGCTGCTCCAGCGCCACGGCCTTGACGAGGGCAACGTCGCCAAGATCAAGGACGCTCTCGGACGCTTCGACTTCAAGGCTGTCGGCGGCCTCGTCGGCGACGCCGAGATCGACGCCTTCACCATCGCCGGAACCCCGGACATGGTCAGGCAGAAGTGCGAGGACCTCAAGGCAGCCGGTGTCACCCAGATCATCTTCGGCTCCCCGCTGGGCCCGGACATGACCAACTCGATCCGCCTGCTCGGCAAATACGTCGTCTGAAGGGACCGAATCTTCCCTTCACCCGTTTTTTCAGGAGGATCCATTTCCATCCTCCTTCCGGGTGCATTTATCTGTCCCGGCGTCCCAGACCTTCTTTGAGAGGGTATGTTTTCCGTCGACCATTACGCTGACGGCCGAATCGAGGTCAGACGGGAGGCGCTGACCGGTATTGCCGCACGGATCAGTCCTGAAAGGATACAGCGCGGGATCAGCCCCCCCTATGTGGCGGCGCCCGACGAATCCTGCCCCTTCTGTCCGGGCCGCCTGGAGGCAGAAACGCCCGCATTCGCGGACGGGACCCGCATCCGCCGCGGCGAGAGCGTCACGTTCCCGAACCTCTTTCCTTTTGCCGCCTGGCACACCGTGACCGTGATCACGCGCGCGCATAGCGTCGAGCGTTTCACGGTGGACCAGCTTGCAGACGCCCTCTCCGGCCTTGCCTCGTCTCTTGAGGGACAGGCGGACTACACCTCGATGAACTGGAACTTTCTTCCCTCGGCCGGGGCGAGCATCGTCCACCCCCACATGCAGGGGATCGCCGACCCGGCGCCGACGGCTCTGCAGGGCCGCTACATCCGGGCGTCGGCGGCCTACCGGCAGGAGTGCGGCCGGCGCTACTGGGACGACCTGGTGGACCGGGATTCCGCCTCAGATCGTTTCCTCTTTGAAGACGTCATCCCGTGGTTTGCAAGCCCGGTGCCGGTCGGTGAGCGCGAGGTCCGCGGTGTCCTGCCCGTTACGACGGTGGGGGAGGTCGGCCCCTGCACGAGGCCCCTTGCCCGCGGCATCCTCAGGGTGATCGAGTGCTATCGTTCCCTGGGCACCCGGGCCTTCAATATGGCCGTCTATTTCGGGAAAAAATCCGATGAAGAATCTTTTTCCGCGTTCTGCTCGATCATCGCCAGGATCAACCCGAACCCGGCCTCGATGACCGACTCCGCCTTCATGGAGCGCCTCCACTGCGAGCCGGTGGTGATGACCCTGCCCGAGGAGTTCGGGCGGTATTTCAGGGGCGAGGCTGAGTCGGGCCGGTTCTGACCGGTACCTGTGGTTCAAAAAACTGGCTCTTCTCCATTTCGGGGTGGATCATCCCGGCCTGATCCTCTTACCTGCCCCTCCGGGTTTCACTCCTGCCTGTGGGCGTGCCCCCCCGCTGCCCGCCGCACTATCTATTGCCTGAGAGATCCTCGGCCTTGATGTGCCTGCGCAAAGTCGGGCGAAGGTATCGGGTTGTCTTCAAGAGTGGAAATTCGGAAAAAAAGGTGAATTTGGGTTTACTCGGGCTTGGAGATGAGTGCCGTCTTGGAGACGATGACGCCATCCTTCTTGTGGGGCTTGCGGATGACGGCGTCGCCGGCCTTCTCGATCTCGCGGGCTTCGTCGCAGAGCACTGAGGCCTGGCGCATCATTTCGTGGGCAGAGCAGACGATCGGGATGTACTTCTCCCACTCCTTCGTCATGAAGCAGCCCTTCACGTTGACGCCGGCGACCGCCGAGGCGATCTCGTAGGCGGCGCGTGCCTTTGCAAGGGCGTACGGGTTCGAGAACTCGCCCTCGACCGCCTTGTCGGAGGTCATGACGACCTTCGGGAGGACGAGGTCCGCACCCTTCTTGCCTGCCTTGACCTGGTCGATGACCTTGTCAAGTTCGAACTGGAGCTTGCGGAATGCGCCGGTCAGGGCAAGGACCTTGACCAGGTTGCCGTTGTAGTCGGCCATCTCGATGGGGTCGAGGAACTCGCGGCGGGCGCCGATCATCGAGTCGGCCTTCATGATGATGTAGCCGAAGGTGCTCGCCTTGAGGGCGTCGAACTGCTCCTTCTTCGTGGTGATGTCGTCGGTGATCACGACGACCGGGATGCCGGCCTTGGCCAGTTCCTCACGCGCGCCGGTCGGTCCGGGCAGAACGCCGTTCGGAGAGACGACAACGCAGAAGTCTGGGCCCCATGCCTTCATGTTGGTGACGACGCGGTCGATGTCCTCGGGCTGCAGTTTCGTGCCGGACGTGGCCATAAAGGTCTGCATGTCTTCGCGGTCCGCACGCTCGTCGAGGAGCAGCTCAGCCATGACGCCGCTCGCAATGTTGCCGAGTTTGGCAATTCCTACTTTAACTACCATCTATACACCTCTCAAATTTGAGAACAGACATACTATAAGCGAAATCTGATATAAAGATTGTGAATCCACGCCAGATCCGGTTTCCTCATGGGTTAAATAAAAGTGTTTAAGTGACATGAGGTTCATTGATATTCATATGAAGCAGGGGCTTCTCACCGACAGACAGAAGGAGGTGCTCAGGTACCGGAAGACCGGGCTGACGCAGCAGCAGGTGGCAGATATCATCGGCACCTCCAAGGCAAATGTCTGCACCATCGAGAAGGCAGCGTACGAGAATATCGAGAGGGCGAAAGAAACGCTCGAATTCCTTTACACTCTGGACTCGGATCACCTCTGCACGATCAAGGCCGGGACCGATCTCTTCGACGCCTCGTCAACGATCTTCGAGGAAGCGGAAAAACTCGGGATCAAGGTGAAGTACAACACCATCGAACTGATCAACCGCATCCACGACTCGAACCCCGGCCGTTTCAGGGCGCGCTATGTCCGTGAAGACGTCGAGGTCTATATCAATAAAGAGGGCGACCTCTTTTTTGGCTGATGGTTCTCTTTTCTCCCGGCCTTTCCGGTGCATACGGGAAGGTTTATATTCGTTTCTGAAGAATAATTAAAGAACCGGAGACGATGGTATCCTGTACAACCGGACACAGAACAATGGCCGTATGGTGGTATGACGGCCATTCTGTAACCGTTTGACGGATAAACCGGTCTGCTCCCCAGGCGGGGGGCAGGCTGTGATGCCCCGGCTGCCCCTTATGGGGGCACAACCGAGAAGGACTCTAATCCAGTCCCAAGGAGCTGACAGACGCTGGATCTGATCCGTGTACTGGGCCTCCGCCCGTGCAGGCGAGCCCGGCCGGCCCCGTGCCGGCATGCACAACGATCAGGATCTCTTCGCGAGACGAGGTATTCCGGTGCACACCGGAATGATCTCCATGACATGGAGACCGCGACCCACGGCACATCACTCCCGACACCACCGCAGCAGGACTCCAGATGATCTGCTGCGCGGAAGAAGCGTGCCCGTTCGATCTGTCCGGACCCCGGTAACGGGGCGAGGAGTGGGCCGGTCCCCGTTCGCAAGTGTTTGCGCAATCCTGAGCAGGAAACCTGGGATTCTCGGAGAGAACCAAAGCAGAGGATTGATAGGAACATGGCGAATATACACAGGCCACGCAGGGGTTCCCTCGCATACAGCCCGAGAAAACGGGCGAAGAGCCAGGTACCGAAGTACCAGTCCTGGCCGGAGCATAAGGGCGAGCCCGTGCTCCAGGGTATTGCAGGCTATAAGGTAGGGATGACGCACGTCATCATGGTGGACGACCACAAGAGCAGCCCGACCGAGGGGCGCGAGATCATGGTGCCGGTCACCGTCGTCGAGGTCCCGAAGATGCGGGTCGCCGCTGTGCGCGCCTACGTCACCGACTCCTACGGGCGTCACCCGCTGACCGAGGTCTGGGCCGAAGAACTCGACCCGCTGCTTGCAAAGAGGGTCACCCTGCCGAAAGAGCACGACCGCGAGGCCGTCCTCGGAGAGATCAGGGAGCGCCTCGCCGCAGGCCAGGTCAGCGACATCGTTGCGCTGGTCTACACCCAGCCGGCCGCCACGACCGGTGTCCCCAAGAAGGTGCCCGAGCTGATGGAGACCAGGATCGACGGCACTTCAATCGAAGGCTGTTTTGACCTTGCCACCTCGCTCCTCGGCAAAGAGATCGACCCGCTCTCCCTCGTGTCAGAGGGCCAGTACGTCGATGTCACGGCCATCACCAAGGGCAAGGGCACCCAGGGCGCAGTCAAGCGCTGGGGTATCCAGGTCAGGAAGAGAAAGCACTCCCGCGGCGGCAAAAAGCGTCACATCGGCAACCTCGGCCCCTGGAACCCGCACCACGTCAGGTGGCAGGTCCCGCAGATGGGTCAGCTGGGCTACCAGCAGAGGACCGAGTTCAACAAGCGGATCCTCAAGGTCGGCACCGACGGCCCTTCCATCGTGCCCGAAGGCGGTTTCCTCCACTACGGCATCGTGCGGAACTCCTATATCATGATCAAGGGTTCCATTCCCGGACCGGCAAAGCGGCTCATCCGTATCCGCCCGGCGATCAGACAGGGCGAGCACGCCATCAGGGCGCCCGCCGTGAACTATGTCAGCCTGGAAAGCAAGCAGGGGTGATCAGGAATGAAAGCAAATGTCAGATCAATCGACGGATCGGTCGTACGCGAGATGGAGCTTCCGTCAGTCTTTGAAGAACTCTATCGCCCTGACCTGATCAAGAAGGCCGTCCTCTCCATTCAGAGCACCCGGCTCCAGCCCCACGGCGCGCACCCGTTTGCAGGCATCAGAAGCTCGGCAGTCGGCTGGGGGTCAGGCCGCGGTGCATCGCACGTCCCCCGTCTGAAGAACGGGTCGAGAGCTGCAAAGGTTCCGCAGGCCAAAGGCGGTCGTGAAGCGCACCCGCCAGTCACGGCAAAGATCCTCGTCAAGAAGATCAACAAGCAGGAAAAATGGGCTGCTCTGCGTTCGGCCATCGCCGCAACCGCAGTATCCGAACTCGTCGCCGCCCGCGGTCACCGCTTCGAGGGTGAAGTGCCCCTCGTCGTCGACGAATCGTTCGAAACCCTCGGAAAGACGACCGACGTGATCAACGCTCTCACCGCCCTTGGCGTCTATGCAGATGTCGAGCGTGCAAAAGAGAGCAAGAAGGTCAGGGCAGGCCGTGGCAAGATGCGTGGCCGCCGGTACAAGCAGCGCAAGAGCCTTCTGATCGTCACCGGCGACGAGCCGCTCCGTGCAGCCCGCAACCTCGCCGGCATCGACGCGGTCAGCATCTTTGACCTCGACACCGAGATGCTTGCGCCGGGCACGCACGCCGGCAGGCTGACGCTCTGGACAGAAAGCGCCCTCAAGAGGATGGAGTGATATCGATGGTGCTCAGGCATCCGTATGTGACGGAAAAAGCGATGATGATGCTCGAGAACGAGAACAAGGTTCAGGTTCTCGTGCAGAAGTCTGCCTCCAAGGACGAGATCAGGCGCGAGATCGAGAAGACCTTCGACCAGAAGGTGGCATCGGTGCGGACCATGATGACGATGAAGGGCCAGAAAAAGGCAGTCGTCAGCTTTGAAAATGAGAAGGCCGCCGAGGAGATCCTCAGTCGGCTCGGTGTCATGTAAGGTGGTGAAGAGATGGGACATAGAATTATCAGCCAGAATCGTGGGCGGGGCGGCCCGACCTATCGGTCACCATCCCACAAATATAAAGCCGAGCTGAAGCACGTCTGCAAGAATAACGAGGACCTCGTCGGCCGTATCATCGATATCGAGCACGACCCGGCGCGCCACGCGCCGATCGCGCGCGTCGAGTTCGACGGCGGCAGGAAAGAGTACGTCCTGGTGACCGAAGGCATGGGCATCGGCGACGAGGTCGCCTGGGGTGCCGCGGCTTCTGTCCGGAACGGCAACACCCTGCTCCTGCGCGACGTCCCGATCGGGGCATACGTCTGCAACATCGAATCACGGCCCAACGACGGCGGCAAGTTCGTCCGCGCCAGCGGCGTTCAGGCGATGATCGTCGGCAAAAACGCCGGCAAGGTAGCAATCCAGATGCCCAGCGGCAAGCAGAAGTGGTTCAACGAGATGTGCCTGGCCACGATCGGCATTGTCGCCGGTGGCGGACGCGGCGAGAAGCCGTTTGTCAAGGCCGGCAACAAATACCATAAGATGAAGTCGCAGGCCCAGAAGTGGCCCAGATCGTCCGGTCTGAAGATGAACGTCATCGACCACCCGTTCGGTGGCGGTGGCCACCAGCACTGTGGAAGGCCCAAGACGGTCGCTCGCGGCACGTCGCCAGGTCGTAAGGTCGGGTCTATCGCTGCCCGCAGGACTGGCAGAACAAAGAAGTGAGGAGGGGATTGAATGGCAAAGAAAACGCAGAAGCGGTTACCGCGGCGACGTGAGGAGTTCACCTACCGCGGCTACAGGATTGAGGACCTCCAGCAGATGGGAGCGAGCGAGCTCGTCTCCCTGATGCCGGCCCGGGCGCGCCGCAAGGTCACCCGCGGGCTGTCGAGAGATCATGAGAACTTCCTTGCAAAGGTGCGCACCGGCGACGAAGCCGTCCGGACCCACCTGCGCGACATGATCATCATGCCCGAGATGGTCGGCAAGACGGTTGAGATCCACAACGGCAAGGAATTTGTCGCCGTAGAACTTCAGCCCGAGTCGGTCTTCCACTACCTGGGCGAGTTCGCCCTGACCAGAAGGAGAGTCTCCCACGGAACGGCCGGTATCGGTGCGACCAGATCCTCCAAGTACGTACCCCTGAAGTGATGGCAATGGCAAGGACTGGATATTCACTGCAGATCGAGGGGGAGAACCTCGCTCGCGCCAAGGCGAACGAGCTCTCCGTTTCCCCGAAGCACTCCATTGAGATTGCCCACTTTATCAGGGGCATGAAAGCCGACGCCGCCCTCGCATATCTCGAGGACGTCGTCGCGAAGAAGAAGGCGATCCCGTTCAAGCGGTTCAACAGGGACGTAGCCCACAAGAGAGGGCTCGTCGGCTGGGACGCCGGCAGATACCCGGTAAAGGCATCAGGCGAGTTTATCACCCTGATCAACCAGGCGAAGAAGAACGCCGAGTACAGCGGCCTTGACGCCGAGAACCTCGTCATCGTCCACGCCGCCGCCAACCGCGGCCGTGCCGGGCGCGGCGTCTTCCCGCGTGCGATGGGACGCGCCACCCCGAAACGGCGCGAGACCGTGAACATCGAGCTGATCCTCCGGGAGGTGGAGTAAGATGGCAATTGAGCGTAAATTCGTCAGTGAAGGCGTCACCAGGGTCAGGGTCGAGGAATACCTCTCCCGGGAACTCAAGCGCGCCGGCTACGGCGGCATGGACATCGTCCGCACGCCGATGGGCACCCAGGTGACGATCTTCGCCGAGAAGCCCGGTATCGTCATCGGGAAAGGCGGCAAGCTCGTCAGGCAGCTCACCCAGGACCTCTCGACCAACTTCAACCTCGAATCCCCGCAGGTTGAGGTTCAGCAGGTCGCGAACCCGAGCGTGAACGCCCAGATCATGGCCGAACGCCTTGCCACCGCCCTTGAGCGCGGCTGGTACTTCAGAAAGGCCGGGCAGAGCACGATGCGGCGCGTCATGGAATCGGGCGCACTCGGCTGCGAGATTGTGCTCTCAGGCAAACTGACCGGGGCAAGGTCCCGCGTCCAGAAGTTCCTTGAGGGATATGTCAAGCACTGCGGCGAACCGAGCATCACGATCGTCGAGAAGGGCTATGCCATTGCCATCAAGAAACTCGGCATCATCGGCGTCCAGGTGAAGATCATACCGGGCGACGCAAAACTCCCCGACCGCTTCGAAGTTCTTCCGCCCAAGCCGTATTCGGCGGAAACGGTTGAAGAGTCCACCGATATCGGCGACGACGTCGATGCCGAACTCGCAGAGTTTGAGGACAAGGTCCCTGAGACCCTGATCGAGGGGGAGCAGTAAATGGCAATCTTCAGAGCGCACGAAGTCCGCCAGCTCAGCGACGTTGAGCTTGGGGAACAGCTCCAGAAACTGAAGCTCGACCTGATGCAGTCGCGCGGCAAGGTCAGCGCCGGCGGTGCCCCGGAGAACCCCGGGCATATCCGCGTGGTGCGCAGGACAATCGCCCGGATCATCACCGAGCAGAACGCGCGGAGGACCAAACAGGCATGATCGCCCCGCAGACCCTCCTCAGGCACGAACTCATCGGGCTTGCAGTCTCTTTGGTGAAGGCCAGGAACCCGACGCATGTCGGCATTTCGGGCCGGATTGTAGATGAGACTCGCAATATGCTGGTGATCCTCTCCCGGAACGGGGAAGTGCGGGTGGAAAAGAAAGGCAGCGTCTTTCTCTTCACCCTCCCTGACGGGACACGCGCCGAAGTGGATGGGTCTGCCCTTGTGGCACAGCCTGAAAAACGGATCAGCATGCGCAAAACGAAATAGAGGATAGATAATGGCGAGAAACATTGGGTTAAACGTCCCGCTTCCCGAGAAGGAATGCAGTGACGTGAATTGTCCGTTTCACGGCACCCTGCCGGTGCACGGCCAGGTGATCACCGGCAAGGTCGTGAGCAACCGTATGAACGGGACGGTCGTTGTCGGACGGGATTACCTTCACTTCGTGCAGAAGTATAACCGTTACGAGAAACGCTCCTCGAAATATCATGCTCACCTGCCTGGATGCATCGACGTTCAGATCGGCGACACCGTAAAGATCGCCGAGTGCCGCCCCCTCTCCAAGACAACGAACTTCGTTGTGGTTGAGGTGATCTGAAATGAAGGCAAAAATCTCCCGGATTCCACGAGCAGTCCAGACCGGGACGAAGCTGATCTGCGCCGACAACACCGGTGCCAGGGTCGTCGAGGTTGTCTCGGTCGACGGCTACCACGGTGTCAGGAGAAGACAGCCGAAACTCGGTATCGGTGACGTGGCAACCGTCTCCGTCAAGAAGGGCACGCCCGACATGCGGCGCAAGCTCATCAAGGCGGTCGTCATCAGACAGAGGAAAGAAATGCGCCGGCCAAGCGGTCTGCGTGTCGGCTTCGACGACAACGCCGTCGTGATCATCGACGAGCGCGGCGAGCCCAAGGGCACCGAGATCAAGGGTCCGGTCGCCCGTGAGGTCGCAGAGCGGTTCCCGAAGATCGGATCGACCGCCACGATCATCGTGTGAGGTGTGTGTATGGTACGAATTGCAAGCAAGCAGCCAAGAAAACAGCGCAAGGCGCGCTACAATGCACCCATGCACCAGCGGAGCCGGTTCCTGTCCGCGCCCCTTGCCGTGGCGCTGAGAGGAGAGTACAAGAAGCGTAGCGTCCGTGTCGTCACCGGCGACACGGTAACGGTGCTCCGCGGCGACCATGCCGGAACCGAGGGCGTCGTCGACGGTGTCAACACCAAGACCGGCACCCTGCTGGTCCACGGCGTCACCGTCACCAAGACCGACGGCACCGAAGTGCCCAGGCCGGTGAACGCCTCCAATGTGATAGTCACCAAACTGAATGTCAAAGACCCCCGCCGGGTGGCGAAGCTGGAGGAGAGGAAGTAAATGTCATATCATCTGAAGAGGCTGACGGCTCCCGTCTCCTGGCATATCGCCAAGAAAGAGGAGAAATTCGTCACGAAGACCAGCCCGGGTCCGCACAGCGGCGCTGCAATGCCGGTCGCCGTATGGCTCCGCGACAAGATGGGCCTTGCCGGGAACATGAAGGAGGTCAAGCGCATCCTTAACCAGCGGCAGGTCATCCTGAACGGTAAACCGGTCACCGACCCGAAGCTCGGTCTCGGGATCTTTGATATCATCTCGATCCCGAAGATCGGCAAGCACTACCGTGTCCTGACCGACAAGAAGGGGCGCATGGTCACGATCGAGATCGACGCCGAGGCCGCAAAGACCCGTCTCTGCAAGATCCGGAACAAGAGTATCGTCCGCGGCGGCAAGGTTCAGCTGAACCTCCTGTACGGTGCGAACCTCCTTGCGGACAACACCTACCACCCGAAGGACTCCATTGTGGTCACCCTCGAGGGTGAGAACCGCTTTGCGATCGTGGACCACTTCCCCTTCGCCATCGGAAACATGGCGATGGTCATCGGCGGGAAGCATTCCGGCAAGGTCGGCAGGATCAGCGAGATCCGTGTCGCCGCCGGCAGCATCCCGAACCGCGTGATCCTCCAGGACAAGGACGGGGAAACCTTCGAGACGGTCGAGCAGTATGTCTTCATGATCGGAAGAGAGACGCCAGCAGTCGCTGAATGGGGGATTGAGGGCTGATGACAAATCCGATGCAGGCAGTCCACATCGACAAGGTCGTCGTCCACATGGGCGTCGGCGAGAGCGGTGACCGGCTTGTCAAGGGCGAAGATATCATCAGAGCGATCACCGGTGGAAACCCGGTCCGCTCGATTGCAAAGAAGACCCAGCCCGCGTTCGGGATCAGGAAGGGCGCACCCATCGGTGCGCGTGTGACCCTGCGGGGCGCAAAGGCCGAGACATTCGTCCAGACCGCCTTCAATATCATCGAGCGCAGGATCGGTGCGTCGGCAATCGACCGCGAGGGGAACTTCTCCTTCGGCATCGAGGAGCACACCGACTTCCCGGGCCAGAGTTACGACCCGCAGATCGGCATCTACGGGATGGACGTCAACGTCATCCTTGAGAAGAAGGGTGTGCGCATCGCCCGCAGGAGAGTCGGACCGCGCAAACTCCCGGCAAAGCAGCGCGTCTCTCCCGAAGAGGCGATTGCCTTTCTGACCGAACAATATGGGATGGAGGTGCAGTGATGGCAGATGAGGTACAGGATAAGAAATTCGGACGCGGCGCAAATGAGTGCCGGATCTGTGGCCGGAAGCAGGGCCTTGTCCGCAGGTACAACATCATGTTCTGCCGGCAGTGTTTCCGTGAGTGGGCTCCCAAGATGGGCTTTAAGAAGATGAACTGAGGTGAAGAAATGGCACGACTGAATACAATTGCAGATGCGATGAGCGCCATCAAGAACGCCAGCGACGGCGGGAAGCCCTCAGTTATCATCGAGCCCGCGAGCAAACTTATCGGCTCCATGCTCGGGATCATGCAGGAGAGCGGCTATATCGGTGAGTTCGAGTACGTCGAGGACGGCCGCGGCGGTCAGTTCAACGTCGGGCTCGTCGGCAGGATCAACCGGTGCGGTGCGATCACGCCCCGTTTCTCCGCGACGGCCGATGAGATGGAAGGATGGGAAAACAGGTACCTCCCGGCAAAGGGGTTCGGTCTCCTGATCATCTCGACCTCTCAGGGCGTCATGTCGCACGAACAGGCACGCCGTGCTGGAATTGGCGGCGAACTTCTGGGGTTCGTCTACTGAGGTGAGAGAGCAATGGTAGTTGAGAGAAGAGTTACCATCCCTGCCGGGATCACGGCAGCCTTCACGAACTTCACCATGGCGGTGAAAGGTCCGAAGGGCGAGCTCACGCGGGACATGCGTTACCCCGGCGTCAATGTCGCCATCACCGATGGCGAGGTTGTCATCACCACCGAGTCAGGCAGAAAACGGGTCATCGCCATGGTCGGCACCTACGCGGCGCATGCGAAGAACATGTTCGATGGTGTTGCACAGGGCTATGAGTACAGGATGAAAGTGGTCTACTCCCACTTCCCGATCCAGCTCAAGCTCAAGGGCGATATCCTTGAGATCAACAACTTCCTTGGTGAGAAACAGGCGAGATACGCCAGGATCTCTCCGGGCGTCAAGGTCGCGATCGGCAACGATGAGGTGACCATCACCGGCATCAACAAGGATCTCGTCGGAGCGACCTCTGCGAAGATTGAGCGGGCGACCAAGGTCCGTAAGCGCGACACGCGGGTCTTCCAGGATGGAATATACATCGTAGAAAAGGCGTGATGCAGATGGCAGACAACAAGATTCGTTTAATCCGTGTCCGGTCGGCGAAGACCGGGTGCAAATTCCAGCGCCAGTGCCTCCACGCAAAGAAGAAGCTGGAAGACACCTGGAGAAGACCCCGCGGTCTTACCAGCAAGCAGAGGAGGCAGTACAGGGCGAAGGGTGCCCACCCGCAGGCCGGCTACAATGCCCCGATTGCGGTGCGCGGCATGCACCCGTCCGGCTACTTCGAGGTGCTCGCATACAATCCCTCTGACCTTGAAGGACTCGATGCAGCCACCCAGGCGGTCAGGATCGCCGGTGGCGTGGGCAGGAAGAAGCGCGGCGAGATCCAGCAGAAGGCGATCGCGGCCGGCCTCAAGGTGCTGAACGCAAAGAACCTCGCGCCGGCAGTGGTTGAAGAGGAGGCTGAGGCTGATGAGTGATCTTTCGACGCAGAAGCGTATCGCGGCGGCAGTCCTGAAGTGCGGTGTAAACCGCGTCTGGCTCAACCCCGAGCGTCTCTCTGACATTGAAGCGGCAATCTCCAGGAGCGAGATCCGCGAGCTGGTCGCCGAGGGCGTCATCAAGGCAGGCGTTGTGAAGGGGAACAGCCGCGGTCGCGCCCGTATCAGGGAAGCGAAGCGGTCGTACGGTCATAAGAAGGGTTATGGCCGCAGGAAAGGCAGTGCGGGTGCCCGCACCCCCTCGAAGAGGCAGTGGATCATGAAGATCCGGGCGATCCGGTCGTCGCTGCGCGAGATGCGCGAGGACGGCACGGTTGACCGCCGCACCTACCGGACTCTCTATCGGAGAGCCGCAGGTGGACAGTTCAGGAGCAGGGCGCACATGAAAAGCCATGTGGACATGATGAAAGGGAGGACAGAGTAATATGGCAACTGGAGCACGGTATTTTGTTCCCTTCCGCAGAAGGAAGGAGGGCAGGACCGACTACCACGTGCGTACGAAACTCCTGCTCTCAGGGATCCCGAGAATGGTTGTTCGCAGGACCAACCGCCAGATCATCTGCCAGCTTGTGGTGCCGGGCGACCAGGGCGACCAGACCCTTATTTCTGCATACTCTGCAGAACTGAAGGCGTTCGGGTACGAGGGTTCGTTCTCGGGCACCCCGGCGGCATATCTGACCGGGATGCTCTTTGCGACCAAGGCGCTTGCAGCCGGTTATGAGGAAGCGATCCTCGATATCGGTCTTGCACGGGCACAGAAGGGCGCCCGCGTCTTTGCGGCGCTGAAGGGCGCGGTCGAGGCCGGGCTTGAGATCCCGCACGGCGAGTCGGTTCTCCCTGACGATGAGAGGACCAGTGGGGCGGTCATTGCAGAGTTCGCTCCTGAAAGGGCCGGAAACCTGGTAGAGAACGTTGAAGAAGTGGCAAAGGCCATCATGAAGGAGCAGGAGTGACATGGCATACGAACAGCAGCCCTGGATCCCGCTGACCGGCCTCGGCCAGGCGGTCGCATCCGGCGAGATCAAGAGCATCGATGAGGTGCTCGAGAGCGGCAAGCCGATCAGGGAGCCCCAGATCGTCGATGCGTTCCTTCCCGACCTCGAAGACGAGGTCATCGACATTTCCATGGTCCAGAGGATGACCGACTCAGGTCGGCGCGTCAAGTTCAGGGCCGTGGTCATCGTCGGAAACCACAATGGTTACATCGGTTTCGGGCAGGGCAAGGACGCACAGGTAGGAAACGCAATCCGAAAGGCAATTGATGATGCAAAGACCAATGTCATCAAGGTACGCCGCGGCTGCGGGAGCTGGGAATGCGGGTGCAATACCAGGCACTCGATCCCGATGCAGGTGAAGGGCAAGGCCGGCTCGGTCCGTGTCACCCTGATGCCGGCACCGCAGGGTATCGGCCTCGTCACCGGTGAAGTGGGCAAGAAGGTGCTCGACCTTGCCGGCGTCAAGGATGTCTGGGCGTTCTCGAGCGGGAACACCAGGACGACGATCAACTATGCCAAGGCGACCTTCTATGCGCTGAAGGCGACGAACATGATCCGGTCCGGGGGAGCAGAGTAAATGTTTGCAGTAGTGCAGGTGCGCGGTGTCGTCAATACCCGCGCCGACATCAAGGACACGCTGAAGATGCTCCGCCTCCACCATATCAACCACTGTGTGATGGTCCCGGATACCCCGGCATACATGGGTATGATCCGGAAGGTCAAGGACTATGTCGCCTATGGCGAGGTGGACGAGAAGGCCGTGGCGACGGTCCTTTCGACCCGCGGCCGTCTGACCGGAAACCTGAAGCTCACCGACGAGTACGTCCGCGCTCACTCCTCGTTCTCAGGGATCGAGGAGTTTGCGGCGGCGCTCTGCCGGGGCGAGGCAACGATGCAGGACATCCCTGATCTGAAGCCGGTCCTCCGTCTTCACCCGCCGAGAAAGGGATTCAGGACGATCAAGCGCACTTTCCAGCAGGGTGGAGCGCTTGGAAACTATGGTGAGGAGATCAACGATCTTCTCTACAGGATGAGGTGAAAGAGATGCCCACGAATACACGCTCAAAATACCGCGGAACGCGGACCTGCGGCGGCGGCACCCATAAGAACCGCCGTGGGGCGGGCAACCGGGGCGGGAGAGGCAGGGCAGGACACCGGGACCACCGGTGGAGCCGCTTCCTCCTTGCAGGACAGGTCCACAACGGGAAGAACGGTTTCGTCAACCCCGGCCAGACGAAGGTGTCTGTGCTGGACGTCGGCGAGATCGATCAGGTCGCTGAGTTCCTTGTCCAGGCCGGCTTTGCCGAAGAGGAGGGTGGCGTCATCGCCATCGATCTCGCCGACCTCGGCATCGAGAAGGTGCTCGGCAGCGGGCAGGTCACCCACGCCCTGAAGCTGACCGCAGGATCGTATTCAGCGCAGGCAAAAGACAAAATTGAGGCGGCAGGCGGTCAGGCACTGACCGTCTGATCGTCTCATTTTTTTAGGAGGAACCATGGGGAATCTGCTGGATAGAATGGAGCCTTTGCTTGCGGCGATGCCGGCGGTGAAGTCTCCGGAGGGGCATGTCCACTTCAAGAACAAACTGATGTGGACCGCTGCGATCTTGTTGCTGTATTTTTTCCTGACAAACATACCCGTCTTCGGCCTGGACGCCAGTTCGCAGGACGTGTTCCAGTATTACCGTGCTCTTCTTGCCGGTGCGAGCGGGTCTATTGTTCACCTTGGTATCGGGCCGATCGTCACGGCGTCCATCGTTCTGCAGCTCCTGAAAGGCGCTGACCTGATCCAGATCGACACCAGCGACGCTCGTGGCCAGGTTCTGTACATGGGGCTCCAGAAGCTTCTCATCTTCGTCATGATCGTCCTCGAGGCGGCTCCTAACCTCTTCGGCGGATTCCTGGTCCCTGATGCTGCAATAGCCTCCGCGTTCTTCGGAGGGAACACCTTTGCACTTTCGCTCCTGATCTTCCTGCAGATCTGTCTCGGCGGCGTTCTGATCTTCCTCATGGATGAGGTGGTCACCAAGTGGGGTGTCGGCTCAGGCGTCGGCCTCTTCATTATCGCGGGGATATCCCAGAGTCTGGTCAACGGCTTCTTTAACTGGTCGGCAGTCTCTGACCCGTATCCGGTGGGCTTTTTCCCGAGGCTGTTTTCCATCGGCATATCGGGCGGGAACTATCTCCAGTATTTCGGGACCGATCTGCTGGCCTTTGTGACGACGATCGCCATATTCCTGATCGTTGTGTATGTGGAGTCGACGCGCATCGAGATTCCGCTCGCTCATGCCCGCGTCCGCGGTGCACGGGCGCGGTTTCCCGTGAAGCTCATCTATGCAAGTGTGCTGCCGATGATCCTGGTCCGTGTGCTCCAGGCAAACGTCCAGATGATCGGCATGTTCCTCTCGAATGTCGGGATCACCATCTTCGGCCGGTTCGACGGGCAGGCGCCTGTGGACGGGCTGATGTGGTTCCTTGCCCCGGTGAACGGGCCGACCGACTGGATGTGGTGGATCTCCGATCTCGGTCATGCACCCTGGGAGATCATCCTCCGTCTCGGCATCGATATGGTGTTCATGGTCGTCGGCGGTGCGATCTTCGCGCTGTTCTGGATCAAGACCGCCGGTCTCGACTCGAAGGACGTTGCCCGGCAGATCCAGCTCTCGGGCATGCAGATCCCGGGCTACCGCCGCAACACCCAGGTGCTGATCAAGTACCTCGACCGCTATATCCCGCGCGTCACGGTGATCGGCGGTGTGTTTATCGGACTCCTGAGTGTATTTGCAAACCTCTTTGGTGTGATAGGTGCAGTGAGTGGTACAGGATTGCTGCTTACCGTCAGTATCACGTACCGCCTCTATGAAGAGGTGGCGAGTGAACAGATCATGGAAATGTATCCGTTCATGCGGCAGTTCTTCGGGAGAGAATGAATGGCTGGAAAGAGAGTGATCATTACCGGAGTTCCCGGCGTCGGGAAGACCACGGTCATTGAAGAGTCCATGAAGCGCCTTGCAGAGGAGAATGTCCCCTACAGGGCGATCAATTTTGGCAGCTGCATGTTTGAGACCGCGAAGTCCGAGGGTTTTGCTGAAGACCGGGACCAGATGCGCAACCTCGACCGCGATGTCCAGAAGGACCTGCAGAAACTTGCTGCCCGGCGGATCGGTGCGATGGAGGGGAATATTATCATCGACACCCATGCGTCGGTGAAGACGCCGGCAGGCTATCTGCCCGGTCTTCCCGCCTGGGTGCTCACCGAAATCCACCCTGATACCGTCGTGCTCGTCGAGACCGACGAGGACCAGATCTTAATGCGGCGGATGGGCGACGAGAGTCGCCGGCGCGATGCCGAAGGGTGCCGCAGCATTGCCGAGCATCAGGCGTTCAACCGCGCCTTTGCGGCGTCGTATGCGATGATGACCGGGTGCACCGTTCATATCGTCCGGAATGAGAATTTCCTGCTCGATCACGCGATCGACGCACTGGTGGCCGTGCTGAGGTGAGGATGGCGCTCAAGGATCATGGCGGCACGATCGCAATTGTCTTCACCATGCTGATAATGATCTCGTACGGCATCCCTTCAATCAGGGACGGTGTCGGCGGGGCGATGAATCTTATCTTCGGCCCGATGATCGATGATTGGAAGATCCCGTTTTTTGTGCTGATTATGATCCTGTCTGCGATCACCGGCCTGTACTCCTCGTTGATCCAGAAGTACACCATCGATTACGAGAGGATGCAGCGCGTCCAGGCGAAGATGAAGGAGTTCCAGAAGGAGTTCCGTGAGGCGCAGCTTGGTGGCGACGAGAAGAAGATCAAGAAACTTGAGGCGAAGCGCGACCGTATGATGCAGGACCAGATGGAACTCTCCAAGCAGCAGTTCCAGCCGATGGCATATATCCTGCTGGTTTCTGTTCCGATCTTTTTCTGGCTTCTCTACCGCCTGCCCTCGGTGACCCAGACGATGACCCTGCCGTTTGCCGGGATGGTCAACTTTCAGGAGATGATCCTGGGGTTCTTCCCGATCTGGATCCTCTGGTATATGCTCTGCTCTCTTGCTATCAGTCAGGTGATCAGGAAGTCGCTCAATATCGGGGGTCTGTAGAGTGCGGATCACCATCAGCGGGCCGCCCGGGAGTGGCACGACGTCACTTGCCCGGTATCTTGCCGGGAAGCACGGCTACCGGGTGATATCGGCGGGAGAGATGTTTCGGGCGCTGGCGCAGGAGCGCGGCATGTCGCTCGCTGCGTTCGGTGCCCTTGCCGAGTCCGATCCCTCGGTGGACAAACTGATCGATGCGCGCCAGAAGGAGACGGCCGAGGCGGCTGACGATATTGTTGTCGAGGGGAGGCTGTCTGGCTGGATGGTCTCGAACGCCGACATCAGGATCTGGCTGACGGCGTCTCCTGAGTGTCGTATCGGGCGCATCTCCTCGCGGGACGGCGAGGAGGAGGAGGCTGCACGCCTCCATACGGAGGAGAGGCAGGCCTGCGAGCGGACCAGGTATCTGACGTATTACGGGATCGATATCGAGGATCTCTCGGTGTACGATCTGGTGCTCAGTTCGGAGCGCTGGAACGTCGAGGGCCTCGGGGCGATTGCGGACGCGGCGATCGCCGCGTCCATCCGCTGATCTCTTTTTTGGCTCTTTTCGATTGCGTTTTGCAGTTCGGCTTCAGGAGCGCCTGTTTTGGGATTCTCTGCATCTCGTTCGATGGGGAGAAATTGCCCCTGTGCGGCTCTTCCTTCCTGTCAGGGCGTCGCGTGAAACGGAGGGTTGATCTGGATGCCGGTCTCTTTGTGTGATTTTCCATAAGGAGCGCACGCGAAGGCGCGAAGGTGCGCGGAGTAGAACCTGGAATGAGGGTGCGGTGGACAGGTGCCCTGAGGGTATGAGTCCGGGGTTTGGGCTGGTGTCGCCCGCCCCCCGGATCGTGAAAAGTGGGTGGGGTGTCTGGATTGTGTGGATGGAATTGAGACGCTGGTGTGGTGATTGTGCGTGGTCTTTGTGCCTGTGCTCACCTCGCCACAGGGATGCCCGGGGTGTACCTGATCTGCTCGCGCAGGAGGGGATGCAGGGAGGGCGCCCGGGCGAGATCGTGCAGTGCGGCCACCGCCTCTTCGTTGCCTCCCCGCGCCATCCCGAAAAGGATGTCCACGGCGTCGCGCTGGATTTCGTTTATCATCGGTTCGTTGCAGTCCTTTACAGAGAGGTAGAGGTGGAGTACGGTTTCGTCCTTGAAGTAATGCAATCTCTCACCTGATCATATGAACTATTTTTAAAAATTAAATTGTTTTTGTTAACTTAACCTGCGGCGGTGAGGTGCTGCAGACTATGATTGCGGCAAATATGGGCCAGAGAGGATGGCGTCCGGCGCCCGTCGCTCCGCCGGTCTCAGCGATCCTTCTTGCCGGTCTGATCGACGGCATCGCCCTGATCCTCACCTGACCCGGCGATGATCGCGCAGACTCTGCCCACCTGCCCGTCGGTGAGTCTCACCTTGATCCCGTGCGGGTGGTGGGGGGAATTCGTAAGGATGGCGGCGACAACACCGCGCGTCTTCTTTCCTGTTCTCTGATCGGCTTTCAGGACGATGTCCACGGTCAGACCGGGCCTGATATCGCGTCTCCACTCTCCGCTCATCCGTATCATGTTGGTATGGGAGGGCAAGAACGTGATGATGGTGGCGGGGGCTCATTTTTCCCGGGCCGGTCTTTGTGAACCTTTCCGGCCTGCCGCTTCCCTTTCTGAAAATATGTGGTTCCCGGCGATTTTCTGGCCAGGCGCCCCTCCTCCGCCGGTGTAAATCCCTGCTCTTCCTCTCGGATAAAGACGAATGAAAAACCCTTTTAATGTTGCTGGAAGTATAGGTACTGAGAGTGGATTATCAATGGGTGCAACGAAAGAAGGTTTTTACAATACGGTTGAGCGCGACCTGAAGAAGGCCTACAGGAATGAAGAAGGCTGGACTCTTGAGCGCCGCCCCCGTATCGATGGCGCGGACCCGGACTATCTCCTGATCAGGAAAAAGCCCGGCATGGTGGAGCGCATCCTGGTCAATGTGAAGATTGCCGCCGAGGTACCGGCCACCGACTTCGAAGCCCTCAATGCATCGGTCATGGACCTGAAGACCCGGAAGATTCCGGTCGCAAAGGCCCTTCTTGTCGTCCCCAGGGACGTGAAAGTGCCGGCAGACACAAAGGGTGTGGATCTCTTCTACCTCAACTCCTATGCCGTCAAGGGCGGCGAGGTGATCTGGGGGCGCAGCAGCCTGCGCGCAGAGGACGGAACCCCCGTCCTTGCGTAAGGCGGAAAAAAATCTTATTTTTCAAGAGAATTCTTAAAAAAAGGAAGGTTTTGGGTGCCAGAAATTGGCCTGAAGGCGATGCGCCGCAGCACGCCACATGCCTCCGGCTATGTAACCCCTTGATGCCGGGCATATTAAATCTGTCTATTTAACTCATGCCAGATGTTAACCTTTACCTGCGGTCAACGAGCCGTTTCGGCCTCCCCCTGATAGCGGCGAGTTCGAGGCCGCCGGGAGGGGTGAAGTTGAAGATCACCGAGAGCTGCCCCTCTTCATGGATCTCCGAGATTTCGGGTCTTTCATGGAAGAGGGCGTTGAAAAATGACCGTTTAATCGCCGCCTGATCCGCAGTCGCCGGATCGATGCATTCCATGCTCACCCGCAGCGTCGTCTCATCCCCGTCGCCGTAGAGGAATGCCTCGTATTCGCCGGTGATGCTCTTCATGTTCTCGGGCTGGAAGACGGCGCGCTCGATGTCGACCCGGTTGATGGCGCATCCGTGGACGACGATCGTCTCGGCATCGCGCCAGGGCGGTTCGATCTTCATATGCGTCCGGCCGCATGCGCACCGATCCCTGGTCAGGACGCGGCTGTTGTCCTCGGTGTCGTAGTTGATCAGGAGGGTGCCGGCCTTTTCGCCGACCGGGAGGAGGGTGGTGAGGACGAGCCTTCCCTTCTCCCCGTCCCTGACGAAGCGCTCCATCGCCGGGTCGTAGAGGTCGACGTGGACGAGGTCTTCAGGGCAGTGCAGCCCGGCCTTCACCCTGCACTCGCCGCACATCGTCCCTTCTGTCGAGCCGTAGGTGTTGTAGACCGGGCAGTTCCAGACCTCCTCGAGATAGGTGCGCGCCTCCTCGGCAAAGCTCTCCCCGCCGACGATTAAACGGCTCACCCCCGACTCCTCAGGGGCGATTCCCTCGTCTGAGAGCCTGCGCGCCAGCCTGAGGAGTTTGAAGACGCTGCCGACGATCGCCGTCGGGCGGTAGGTCCTGATCACGCGCACCGGGAAGGTGCATTTCCCGGTGGGAATGACGGTCACCCCCATCGCGTGCGCCGCAAGCGTCATGGTGTTCGCCCCGACGTTCATGCCGTATGAGGCGCAGACGACCACGCGGTCGCCCTGGCTGATCCCTTCCATCGCAAAGGCCCGGGAATACTTCTCGGCGTAGCGGAGCCAGTCCTCCCAGGTCAGAAAGAAGGACTTCGGGACGCCGCTCGTCCCGCTCGTCTCGTGGATGGTGAAGACGTCCTTCCAGTCCACGGAGAGAAACTCGAAATCCGGGGTGGCCGGAGGCTGGTGCTCGCGGATCGTCCCGCCGCCGATGACCGGGAGTTCGAGGAGGTCTTCGTGGCAGGTGACCGAGGCGGGGTCGATCCGGTGGGCGGCGAACCATTTTCGGTAAAATGGGGAGTGTTCGTCGGCGTACCTGACCGTGTAGCGCACCCGCTCGTCGACCAGGGCGTCGAGGTCCCCGCGGTCCATCGTCTCGACCTCTCTGTTCCAGTAGGCGTCCTCGTCCATGATCGATGGAGTGGACCGTTGACCTCGTGAAGGTTGCGGACGGGCGAAGCCTCCATCTCTGCCGGGCGCAGAATGTAGAGGTATGTGGCAGGATGGGCGATCTGTCCGGGTGAAGATCTGCGGGCTGACCCGGCCCGAAGACGCTGCGGCGGCTGAGAGGGCCGGAGCGGACGCCGTGGGTGTGGTAATGTGCTCTGACTCGCCGCGCTCGATCGGGGCCGGTGCGGCGCGTGCAGTCTTCTCGGCCGTCGGGCCGTTCACGGCGACGGTGGTCGTGACCCATACGGCCGATCCCGGGGAGATCGACCGGATTCTTGCCCTGCGCCCGACGGCCGTCCAGATCTCGTACCCCCATGAGGTGCCGGCCGATGCAGGGGTCAGGGTGATCAGGGTGACGGGGCAGGGCAGGCCGCTGCCCCCCGGGAGGGCTGATGCGTATATCGTGGACGAGAGCTGCGGGAAAGGCCGCCCCTTCGACCCGGCCTTTGCCAGAGCGTTTGCGGAGCGGAGCAGCCTGCCGGTGATCCTTGCCGGCGGGCTCACGCCTGAGAACGTGGGGGCGGCGATCGCCGCGGTGCGCCCCTATGCGGTGGACGTCTGTTCTGGGGTGGAGACGGCGCCGGGGGTCAAGGACCACGGCCTGATCGAGCGCTTTATCGCCGCAGCGAAGGGGACGCCTCAGTAGCGGAGGGTCTGCTTCATCGCATGGCCCTGCCGCTTGAATGCGGCGTTGAGGAACTCGGCCTTCTCAGGCGTGATCCTGATGACGTTGAGATCGACGTTCGCGGCCCTGAGTCGGTCGGGGTCGATGTTGCGGAGGGCGAGCGCCTCCGCGTGCCCGGCGGCGCCCGGCCTGAGGATCTCGGCCCTGCCCTCGACCTGGAGCCCCGCGATATCCTCCATCGTGGTATATTCCGTATAGACGGCGAGGGCGACCGCCGGGCTTCTGAGGAGGTGCGCGAACTTCTCGCCTCCCTCGCTGTAGATGTAAATCTTCCCGTTCTCGAAGAGGTAATCGACCGTCGTCGCCCTGACCCGGTCGTCGTGGCCGGTGGCGAGGACGCAGATGTGGTTGGCCTTGAGGTAGTCCTCGACCGCCGTTTTGATCGCCGCTTCGGCCATCTGCCCGCCGCACGCCATCCGCTCCCGCAGGGCGAGGGCGAAGGCGGTCACCGCCCCCATGTCGGTGAGGTCCCGGTCTTCGAGGACAAAATCGGTCTTTTTCGCGTAGAGGGTGAGGGCGGTCAGGTCGTCCCGGTCAAGGCGCCCCACCTCCATGCGCCCGCCGAACGCCACCGCCGGGGCGTCGCCCCCCACCATCTCACGCAGTTCTTTGAGGTATTCGTGCCCCTTGTGCAGGTTTATGCAGGTGCAGAAGAATGCCACCGGCTTTTTTCGCAGCCATGAGGCGTTGGTCTCGACGAAACGCCTGATCGCCGGCGCCACGTTGCCGTTGTAGATGGGCGTGCCGATCACAAAGAGGTCGAAGGACCGCATGTCGCTGGAAAACTCCTCTGGCCTGCAGGTCCGCGCCGGCCCGAGGACGAGGGCGATCGCCCCGGCGATCCCGGCCGTCGAGCCGTATTTGCTCTCATAGATGACGCATGTCCGCTGCATGTGCCCCTCTTCTGCCCCGGCGCTCATAATACTTTGGAGGGTGGGGTGTCTCTCCGGGTTTGAAAAAGAGAGTGAATGTGTTCTGGAGGATGTGATGGAGGCCCGGGGGCTCTTATCGCCCGCCGACGCCTCCGCCGCCGAAACCTCCACCGCCGCCGAAGCCGCCTCCTCCAAAGCCGCCTCCGCCGCCGCCAGCCGAGGGCGGGGCGAAGGCGACGATCGGGACGAAGCCGAGGTGCATCGTGGAATAGAGGGGCATGCCGGCCTCTCTGATGTTGATATTCAGGTCTTTCATCGCCGCTTCGACCCGGTCGCCGACGCCGAGGGCGGTGCCGTAGACCAGCCACTCGCCCCACATCGAGATGTCGGCCGGGGCGTACTTCCTGATCTGCGCCAGGTCTGAGAGGAAGTGGGCGAAGGCGTCCCACTCCAGTTTCTCCCGGTAGCGGTCGTCCTTCCAGTGGCCGAAGAGGGTGGAGGGGAAGGCGAGGGCGACGGCTACCTCGGCGATCGCCGCTCCTGAGAGGAATATCGCCGGCAAGGCGAGGTAGCCGGTCGCCGGCGCCATGACGATGACCAGGACGGCAAGGGCGAGGACGATGACGCCCAGGAAGAGGAGGGGGGCGACAAGGGTCCGGCCGTCGGTGGCGTATCGCCGGGAGAGCGAGGCGTCCACGCTGCTCTGGAGGGCCTTGAGTCCGCCCTGGAAGCGCATGATCGCCGTCTCCGCCGCCTTGTCGTGCGCCGCCCTGGCCGCGAGCGCTTCGAGGGTGGCGGTGTCGAAGGTCCGGCCTTCGGTGAGGTTGGCGAGGTAGGTGAGCACCCGCTGCTCGTAGGCATCGTCCGAGGTCTGGGTGTTGACGGTGATCAGCACGCCCGTCCCTTCGGTCTTCTCCTTCACGGTCACGGCGCCCTTCCGGTGGAGGTCGAGCACCGTTGCATAGAAGCCGTTCTCGTCGAACTCGAGGACGTCGCCCGTGAAGAGGAGGTTCACCTGCCAGGGTTTCAGGGCGGTGTTCGGGGTGACGCTGAGGTAATCGGGGACCGTGAACGCTTTTTCCCGTCCCCAGCGCAGGTAGACCAGGAGGAGGGCGAAGGGGATGAGGAGGGCGAGCAAGGCTGCAATGACGAGGAGGGCGAAGGCTGCTGAGTAGGGGAGGTTATACCAGAAGGCGCCCGACTCGGTCTTTCCCCTGATATCGTCCACCTGTGACGGGACGCCGTTCAAGCGGTCCTTCGCCCCCGCGTCCAGGAGGAGTTCGACTGCCACGATATCGTTTTCAGGGGCGCTCCCGGTGATCGTCACGGTGTTCCCGTCCCTGGCGACGTCCAGACCGGGCGGGTAGGCATAGACCGTCTCGATCCCGGTCCAGTCAGGGAGAACGATCGAGAGGTGGCGGTACGGGATGTGTTCGCGCACCAGTTTGAGGTTGAGGTGCGTGTTCACGTCGTCGTACTCGATCGGCGGGACGACGGCGTAGCGGTACTCGACGGTGTAGGTCCCGGCGTCGAAGTATTCGGGGGTATAGATCCCGAGCTCGTTTGCGTAGGCGTTCTGCCTGATGAACGCCTTCTCCGTCTCGGTTGCGTCCGGGACGACGACGACATCGCCGGAATAGTCCTTTGCGTAGCCGATGACGCCTTCGGGCACTTCCATGCCGAGATACCTGATGTGCGCGCTCTCCCTATCCGCAAAGGTCAGGGTATCGTCGAAGTAGCGGAAGAGCATCCGGTACTCGCCCGAGACCCGGACGTCATAGGTGTAGCGTTCGAGGAGGGTGCCGTTCTCGTAAAAGACGGCCTGATAATCGTCGACGACCAGGTCGCCCTCGAAGAGGGGGGGCAGCACCACCGCGGCGCCGACTGCAAGGGCGCCGACGAAAAAGGTGATGAGGACGAGGGTGGCAATCTGCCGGTTTTCGCTCAGCAGAACCACCTCAGAATGCGATCTTCGGCGCCCGCTCGATCTCTTCCTCGAACTCAAGGTAGTCCAGCTTGTTCATGTGGATGAGGGAGGCGACGATGTTCGAGGGGATGGTCTCGGTCATCGTGTTGAGCTGCTGGGCGATGTTGTTGTAGGTGTAGCGCTGGCGGGCGATCTCGTCCTCGATGCTCCTGATGGAGGCGGTCAGTTCGGAGACGGTCGCCTGCGTCTTCAGGTCCGGATACGCCTCGGCGACGGCGAAAAGTCTGCCGATCAGCGAGCGCGACTGTTTTTCGACCTCGTTGAGGTCGCCGGGGTCGGCCTTTCCAAGGCCGGCGCGCATTGCTGTCACCTGGGTGAGCGTCTCCTTCTCGAAGGAGGCATAACTCTTGACGGCGCCGAGGAGCTGCTCGATCTGGTCGAGACGTTTCTTCATGGCGACCCTGATCTGCCCGAGCGTTGCCTCGCCCGAGTTCTTCAGGTTCATGAAGCGGTTGTAGATGCTCACGAACCACCCGATGAGGGCAAGGACGACGATAACGACGATGGCGATCAGAATAATTGTGATCAGGTCCATTTCTTCACCTATGAGAGATTCCGCTCCTGCGAATAAGAAGATATGGATGTGCCGGATGGAACCGGATACGCAGCGTGCATGAGGGCTTCGATGTTCGATCCTGTATCTCTTGCCCGCTGCCGCTCGTACGACCCTGACGAAGTGGGATCTGCTCTCTCTGCGGTGCTGGCGCCCCTCGGCGGCATGGCGGCGTTCGTAGAACCGGGTATGCGTGTCCTGGTGAAGCCCAACCTCCTCTCGGCCCGGCCCCCTGAGAGGGCGGTGACGACCCACCCGGCGGTGGTGCGGGCGGTGGTCGAGGCGGTGCAGGCGTGCGGGGGCGTCCCGGTGATCGGCGATTCGCCCGGCGGGCAGAACACCCCATCCTCGTACGACGCCCTCCTCCGGACGACCGGGATGATGGGGGTGATCGAGGAGACGGGCTGCGAGTACGTGTACTTTGACGACGAGAGCGTCGCCGTCCCGTCTCCTGACGGCCTTGTCTTCCGCGGGTTCACTATCGCACGGGCGGTAGCAGACGCCGACGCCGTGATCTGCCTGCCCAAACTGAAGACCCACCAGCTCACCGCATACTCCGGTGCGGTGAAAATTCTGTACGGCTGTATTCCGGGCATCACGAAGGCGGCCTACCACCTCCACGCCGGGCAGGATCGGGAGGTCTTCGCCGACCTCCTCCTCGACCTCCACGCCGCCATCCCGCCGTCGCTCTCTGTCATGGATGCCGTCGTCGGCATGGAGGGGAAGGGGCCGCAGAGCGGCAATCCCCGTCAGATCGGGCTGATTGCCGCCTCAGCGAGCTGCACCGCCCTGGACTACGCGGCGGCCCTTGCCGTCGGCCTCGACCCCCTCTCGGTCCCGACGATCGCCCGCGCCGCCGCGCGGGGAGAGGGGCCGGCGGCTCCTGGCGATCTCCGGGTTCACGGCCCGCCCATTGCGGAGGTGCGGGTGGCGGACTTTGTCCCGGCCCCGGCGTCGCCGCCCTCTCTGCCGTCGTTTGTCACGCAGTTTGGCGGACGGCTCGTCGCCGCGCGCCCGCTCGTCGACGCCGGACGGTGCACGGCCTGCGGCACCTGCGCCGCCGTCTGCCCGCCGCATGCGATCACGTTCGTGCCGGGCGAGATCCCGCAGATCGATGAAGAGGCGTGCATCAGGTGTTTCTGCTGCCAGGAACTCTGCCCGCAGGGGGCCGTTGAGATTGTCCGGCCCTCTGTCAGGGAGTATTAACCCCGCCGTCTCGCGCAGAGGAGCGCCGTCACGGCTGCAAGGAGGGGGGCCGCTGCCTCTGTCGGGGTCGGCGTTTCGTCTTCCTGTCTCTGCGGGGTGGTGGTAGAGGCTTCGGCCACCCTCTCATCTTCGGCTGGTGTCCGGGGTAAGGGACGGTACAGGGCGACCGTTCTCCCTGAACCGGCCATTACGGGGCCTTCGCTGCCGACTGCAAGGGATGTGACCGCGCCTGCCGGTATGGAGCCGATCTCAGTGCCGTTCGTTGAGAAGAGTTTGATTTCTTCCCCGCCGAGAGCGACGAAGGAACCGTCTGCCGCGATCACGACGGCAGGCCTCCGCTCTCCGCCGACCTGCCTCCAGAGGGCCCTGCCGTTCCCGTTGAGGAGTTCTGCAACGCCGTGGTCGGCACCGACGGCGATATATCCGCCGTCGTCGGTCATCGAGCAGGAAAGCGTGGCGCTTCCGGTGGCGTAACTCCAGAGGGGTCTCCCCTCGCCGGTGTAATACCTGATCGTGCCGTCTTTTTCGCCGGTGGCAATACGCCCGCCGTCGAGGGAGAGGGAAAGGGCGATGACGTCCTCAGTCGTATTGACGACTGCCGACTGTTCATACCCCCCGGTGCCGTTTTTCCTGAAGATCATCAACCGGGTGTTGTCAAACCCCCCGGCGATGCAGGAACCGTCAGGGGATATGGCGGTGCCGAAGGCGAAAAAGCCGGTATCATGCCTGAACGCCAGGGCGCCGCTCCGGTCATAGAGGCGCAGGTCCTCTCCGCCGGTCACGATGAGCGAACCGTCGCCGGAGATCCCGACCGTCTGCGCGTGGCGGCCCGGCACCTCCCAGAGAGGCGTGCCGTCGGCATCCAGGCAGGAGAGGGCGGCGGCGGTGAGCACGACGACCGTCTCGCCGTCATCCGATACGGCGATATCGAGCACGTTTTCCGGCGTCGTGGTCTCCCATGCACGGTCGAAGGAGAGTCCGGCCGCCGTCCCCGCAATGCTCAGGGCGAGGATGAGTGCGACGGCGACGCCTGCTCTCATCCCACCCTCCGCAGGAGGATCAGCCCGGCGGCGGCGAGTGCGATCGATGCGGCGAACGCCCCGAAACCGGGCGACTGTGGTGCAGTGGTGGCCGGTGCCGGTCCGCCCTCGAAGAGGTCGGGGTGGATGGCGGCTGCGACCTCTTCCAGGGCGTCGACCAGGCGCGGCCCGCCCCGGTCGATCAGGTCTGAGTCGACGATGTAGACGCGGTTGTTTTTGATCGCCTTCAGGTTTTTAAACCTGGATTCGTCCATGAAATAGCGGTAGATGAGGTCGGTGCCGCCCTCGCCCATCCCGGTCCCCGAGTTGACAATGATCACCTCGGGGTCGGTGGTGATGAACCGCTCCATCGTGATGATCTGCCAGCCCTCCACATCGGAAAAGGCGTTTGTGCCCCCGGCGAGGGCGATCATCTCGTTCTGGAAGGTGTCCCTCCCGCTGACCCAGATGGGATCGTACCAGACAGCGTGGACGACCGTCGGGGTTTCGGCCGCGATCTGTGTCTTCTCCTTCACGGCGTCGATGCGCGCCTCCATCGATGCCACCAGCCGCTCCGCCTCAGCTCCGGTGCCGGTGGCCGTTCCGACGAGCCTGATATCGCGGAGCGTTCCCCCGGCCGAGTCCGGGTTCAGGGCGATCACGGTCAGGCCGAGACTCCTGAGGTGGTCCACGACCTCCTCGGTGTTTCCGAAGGCGGCCACCACCAGGTCAGGCTTCGCCGTCACCACGCGCTCGATGTTCACGGTGGAATACCCGCCGACCTTCGGTTTCGCCGTCGCCTCCTCAGGGTAGTTGCAGTAGTCGGTCACGCCGATCACCCGGTCGCCGAGGCCGAGGCCGAAGAGGATCTCGGTGTTCGCAGGGGCGAGAGAGACGATGCGCATCGGCATCGCCTCGATCCTGACCGCAACGCCGTAGTCGTCGGTGACGGTGACGGGCTGCCATTCGGCGGTTGCGGCGGTGGGTGCTGCGGTCTGCGGCACCGTCGTCGTCCCGGGCGCCGCTGCCGCGGGTGTCTCCGGTGCCGAGAGGTGGGGCGCCTTCTGGCCCGGCAGGACCGGGTAGGGTTTCCCGAGCAGGGCCGGGACCGCCCGCGCCGTCATGCCGCAGGGGTTGTCTGTCGTGTATGCCGTCCACCTGAACGAACCGTCGGGCTGCTGGAGGTCTGCAAGGGTCGAGACCACATCCCTGCCGTTCTTCGACCACGCCGAGGGGTCCTCCCCGGCGGCGGCGATCGCCTGGATCACCCATGCCGCCGAGGCGGCGTTCGAGGAGGATGAGCCGCCGTAGTTGAAGCCGCCGTCGTCCATCTGGTGCGCCCTGAGGTAGTCGAGCGCCCGTGAGACGGCGGGTGCGTCTGTCCGTTCGCCGGCGGCGATGAGGGCCATGATCACGGCGGCGGTGTCGTCGGAATCGCTCTCGGCGCCCGGCATCCAGCCGTAGCCGCCGTCATCGTTCTGCTGGCTCTTCAGCCATGCGGCAGGTTTCGAGGCGTCTTCACCGGCCGAGACGAGGCCGAAGACCCCCCAGTAGGTGGTGTAGACGAAGTCGCCGAACTGGCCGTCGGTGTTCATGCGCCCTTTGAGTTCGACGAGATAATCGCGGCCGCCAAAGGTGCGCGGGTCCTCCCCGGCCGCCGCGATCAGGGTGACCATCTTGCCGAGTTCGGCTGTCCCCTCCGGGTTTACGGCGTCTTCGGCCGATTTCCAGTAGTCGATCGCCGAGGTGCCGTTCACCTTCCAGTCGTGCGGGTCTTCGCCGGCGGCGACGATCGCCATCACCGCGAACCACGAGGTGCCGGGGTTGGTGCTCCGCCCGGCTTCGGCGAACCCGCCGTCGTCGTGCTGGCAGGACCTGATGTAGTCGAGGCCGTTCTGCACGGCCGCATCGTCAGCACCGCAGGGATAGGCCGCCGCCGTCGCGATGCAGGCGGCGATGCAGAGAAGAAAAAGAAGTGGGGCAATCGGTTTCAGGATTTATCCCTCCTTTCTTCTGTTCAGGCAGATCCCGCCGCCGATCAGGGCGCCGGCGATCGCCGCCGCCCACCCGAGGGGCGCCTGGGCAGGGGCCGTCGTTGACGGCGATATCCCTGTCGCGGCGGTCGTCGGCATGGGCGTCGTGCTCGCACTCCGGGCAGCATCGCCAAGGCTGACCATGGCGAATATCGAGAGCCCGTTCGGCGATAGGGCCTCGAAGATCAGGTTGCCCTTCTCGTCGATCCCGACCATGCCGGTCTCCAGGATCTCGACCGTTCCGTCGTCGGCGATGTGCACGATGCGTACCGCACCGGCGCCGCCGTGCGCTTCCACCCATGCCGGGCTGATCGTCATCCTGACGGTGGCGCTTGCGATGTCCTCCTCGTTTACAAGCCCGTTCATGCCGACATTCATCACGCAGGCGGTGCAGGTGACGGTGGCCCTCTCAGGGGCGCAGAGTGCAAAGATGGCCGATCGTTCTTCTGTTGAAAGGTCGGGGGCGTAGGTGACGGTGATGTCGCCGAGAGCCGGGATGCCGTTGAGCGAAAGGTCAAGCGTACCGCCGACCTCGCCGATCCCGCTGATCGCTCCTGGTATCGGCGTCAGTCTGGCCGTGACGCTCCTGATAAATCCGGTGGCGATGCCGTCCCTCTCGGTGATGTCCCCGGTCATGACGGTCAGGAGCAGTCCCGGCCGTTCGATGATGATGCGGTCCCCCTTCACGGTGACCCGCTCCCCATCGTGTGCGGCGTTCAGGTTGACCGATATCCTGGTCTTTCCGCCCACCACCGCGGTGGTGACGCCTTCGGGCAGTCCAACCGGGATCGTTGCCGCCGTGGCCGGGCCGAAGGCGTTCGCATAGTCCGCTGTCGTGTCCGCATCGCCGCTGTCGCTGCCGCTCCCATAGACCACCTTCAGCCAGATCGCATTGTCCGAGGTCGCCGGGGTGGAGGACATGCTCTCGCTCCAGTAGAAGACGACCCGGTCGCCGTTCTGCACGGTCTTTACATTCGCCCCGACAGAGGGGGAGACGCCGTTGACCTGATACATCCAGCCTGATGCACCCTTATTCGTCCGGCCGTTGATGGCGGTGATGTAGAGGGTGCCGTACTGGTCGTACCAGCCGTCGTCGGCGGTGTAACTCACTCCCGAGGCGTCGAGGGCGCCGAGGGCAGTGCGCCGGTTCACCGTATAGGTCGTGCCGCTGTTCGCGGCGGTGACGGTGACGTTGCCCGCCGGGAGGACGACGTCCTGGTAGGTGTCGTCTTCACCGCCGTCACCACCGTTGCCGCCGCTGCCGCCCGCTGAGATGGCGAAGGATTCGGCCACCGTTGCACCCCCTGCGGTCGCTGCAATCGAGAGCGGACCGGTGGTGTGGGGGATGTACCTGACGGTCGTGCCCTGTGCGAAGACGGGGGTGCCGCTGTTCTCCTGGAAGACGAAGAACGCTTCCTGGTCGCAGGTGACGATCACCGGGGAGCCGGCGGTGTTTCCCGAGACGTCCATGCTCAGGGCCGCGGCCGGCATGGTGCAGGCGGCCGCGAGCAGCAGGCAGAGCAGTGTCAGGAAACGATGCATTCCGAGCCTCCGCTGTGGGAGATCAGGCCGGCCGGGTAGTCGTCGAGGGGGTAGATCCCGGCATACAGCGTGTAGGTACCCGCGCCCACCTGGGCGGGGACGGCGACCAGCACCGGCACGGTAACGGTCTCGCCGCCGCTCAGGCGGACCGTGCCGGTCCCGGCGATCCCCTCGCCGGCGGCGTTTGTGCCGCTCACGACGACGACGTACCAGCCGTCATTCTCTGCGGCGGCGTCCACCTCTGCGAGGACGAAGCCGCCGCGCTGCCCGCCGTCGAGCGATGGTGCCTCAACCGCCGCTTCGGCGACGTCGACGTCGATCG
>Ga0209269_1000501_pt1 | contig 35952 bp, 30 predicted proteins | sample MTBAKMMethaMetaG_FD_187455 | JGI IMG/M metagenome (GOLD analysis project Ga0209269, IMG submission 187455) | Enrichment culture microbial communities from Arthur Kill intertidal strait, New Jersey, USA, that are MTBE-degrading - MTBE-AKM (Arthur... | ecosystem: Environmental > Aquatic > Marine >... | reverse complement strand
ATCATGCCGCGCGGCGGAGTGACCCCGGGCACGCTGACCACGGACGAGTTCGGCAACTGCTTCCTGTCCATGGCCACCTCCGGCATCGACATGGACAAGATCTCGGCCCTGACCTCGGGCAGCGGCGCGGGGTGCTTCATCAATACGGCTACGCGGTAATAGTTTTCAGGTTTGCGTGTTAAGTTTTAAATAATTTAAGCAAAAGCTATAAAAGAAAAAGGCGCAAGGTTCGGTTGAATACCTTGCGCCTTTTCTTTATCCGGCAACGATCCAGAACATGGTGCCCCCGGCAAGGATCGAACTTGCGACACCAGGATTAGGAATCCTGTGCTCTATCCACTGAGCTACGGGGGCATGTGGCGTTAGTTAATATTTGCCGGCGCTTTTAGTCAAGGATTATTAGAGGCGCCTGTCGCTTCCAGCACAAACAAAGGGGCGGAGGGCGCCTGAGCCTTAAAAAACCCTGTGGATCGCCTCTGTTTTTATGGTAGAGAGTGTCTATGGAAAGCCCGGCGAACAATGCTCTTAAGAGTCCGCGGGCAAAAAAGCGTGCGGTAGCCTATGCGAAGGGTTCTTAAGGGGATAGGCCTCGGTGCGTGCGTGGTCCTCATCCTGGCGCTGGGGATCTTTGCCGGGGCGCACCTGTTCTTGAAGACCGACGCTGGCGCAGAGCAGATCATCAAGCTCATCAACACCCTGATACCGGGCAAGATCAGCGGGCGTAACATCCGGCTTTCGCTCCTGGACCAGGCCGTTACGATGCGCGATGCCAAGCTTGAAGGGCCGGACGGGCGCACCATTATCCAGGCCGCGCGCCTGCGGCTGAGCATGGATCTCCCGGCCTTGGGCACGGGCGAGCTCCTGTTCAGATCTATCCACCTGGAACATCCCGTCGGCACCTTGATGCTCGAGGCCGACGGGCGGTTCAATATCGAAAAGGCCTTTGTGGAAAAGCCTTCAGAGGAAAAAGGGCTTTCGGTGTTTATCAACAAGCTCACCGGCCATGCAGGCGATCTCGATGTGTGCGGGCCGGATGGAAAGGCCTGGGTGCGCCTGAAAAGGTTCGATCTGGCGTTCAGCGCCGCCTTTGCCGCGGGCACGATCATGCACCTTGCCGTTCCACGCTCGCAGCTTACCATATTCCTGGGCGACCGGACCATCGACTGCGGGGACAGCGCCTTTTCCGCTAGGCTCGTCAACGACCGGATTCAGGACATCCTCTTTACCGCCCAGAAGAATACCTCCCGCATGGTCGTCAAAGGCGCGGTAGATAACCTGGCGCACAAGGCCAGGCTCAACGGCGCGGCGGAAGTCGACCTGGAACTGGCCGATTTCAGGCCGGGACTTGGCCTCCCACCACAGACACAGGGACGGGTCTCAGGAACGCTGAATGTCTCCGGCGCCTATGACAATCCCGATCTGACATGCGATCTGGCGTATGGAGGCGGAATGCTCGCAGGAATGAGCATGGGCCCGGTCAAGCTCAAGGGCGCATTGCACGACCGGGTGTTTTCCTGTGATGAGCTGTTGTACCAAATGGCCGCGGGCCGAATCCGGGCCGCCGGCGCGGTTGATCTGAAACCGGTATTCCCGCAAGGCTATGACGGTTCGATGGCTAAGGACAAGGTTGCCTATAACCTGACGGTGAGCGCCGCCGGTCTGCGCATCGAAGAGGTCTTCCACCTGCCGAGGGATATCCGAGGGACGCTCAATGCCAACATGCTTATCCAGGGACAAGGAATAGATCCCAAGGTCATGGACGCGCGGGCCACGTTCAAGGCCAAGGTCAGCGGGTTCACGTTCGTGCGCCAGATACCCAAAACCGTAATGACCGGCGAGGGATGCGTGGAGTATCGTGGCGGCACGTTGTTTCTCTCCCCCATCACGGCCGGCATGAACGGCGGGGTACTTACCACCCGTGGCCGCATCGCGCTCGATTCCCGCCAGACCATTGCCGGCCGAATGGAACTCCGCACGCCACAGCTGGGACGGTTCCTGCCTCCCTTTACGACCGGTGCCCGCGGCGCGCTCGCAGCCTCGGCCGTACTGTCCGGCACGCTCAAGTCCCTACAGGCCGAGATCGTGATCTCCGGCAAGGAATGCGCCTGGCGGGATGTTGTCCTGGGTGCGATCGATCTGGAAGGCCGGTTGGAGCAATCCGGTGTGCTTGCCGTCAGAAGGTGCCGTATCCTCAACCATGCCTCCCGTATCGATGCCGCCGGCAACGTGCGGCTCATGCGGGAGTTCCCGCGCCTTGATCCGGACCTGGATATGTCCCTGACCGCCATGTTTGATGACGTTATGCTGCGCGACTTCTTACCCGACCTTCCCGTTTCCGGCCGCCTGGCGGGCCAGTTCGCGCTTACGGGGAATAAACGCCGCCTGGCCGGCCAGGCCACGCTGAAAGGCGAAGACATGCGCTACGCCGACACGCCGCTGGGCACGATTGATATCAGCGCCGACCTGCAGGACGGCGTGATCTCCCTGCGCCAGGCCGGTTTGACGCGCGGTGCGTCAGCGCTTGTCGTCACCGGGACGGCACAGGTTTTTAAGGGGGCTCCCTCGGCGTGGATGTCCGACCCGGCCATCGATTTGAGCATCACCGAAGGCCGTCTCAACCTGGAGGATTTCTTCCCCAACGCCGCCGGAGCAACCACGATTTCCGGCTCCTTGCACGGAACCCTCAAACGACCGCGCGGAGAGCTTGTTTGCGCGGGGCGGACATTGAAGCTGGGGCCGCAACAGTTTGATGCGCTCGATATGACGGCGCGTTTCGAGGGCGATACCCTGCGGTTCGATCATGTCGGGGTCCGTATCATGCCCGGGCAGGAGCTGAAAGGTTCTGCATGGGTAAACCGGGAGGGTGGCTACGCCCTTGAGTTCAAAGGACAGGCGATCGAACTGGCGGCGCTGGACTTTCTCAAAGGCGAGGACGGGCTTGCGGGACGGATGGACCTTTATCTTGCGGGACAAGGTTCCATCGAGCATCCACAGCTGTCGGGACGTGCCGACATACGGGGCGTGCGGTTCAATGACCAGGCCTTCCCTGATGGAACGCTGTCTCTGGAACTGCGCGATCAACGGGTGGCTTTTGAGGGGCTGCTGCTTTTCGCCGTCAGCGGATGGTATGACCTGGACACGGACGTCTATCAGGGCATGGCCGTATTCGACGGCACCGACTTGTCCCCTTTTATCGGTATGTACAAGCCCGGCCTGACCGGTACGATCACCGGCCGGGTAAGCGCCGGCGGCCGGGGGTTCCACCTCGCCGGGTTAGACCTTCTGGAGGCCGATCTGAAGGATCTACGCGTTTCGCTCGGCCAGAGACCGCTCATCATGGCCGACACGATCAAAGGTTCTTATCGAGACCATACCGTGACGGTTCCCCAAACGCATGTCCGGATCGCCCGCGGCGGCGGTTTCGACTTCAGCGCCGCCGGCACGCTGGAAAAGGATCTGGTCTTTACGGCCCAGGGCGACATGCCGGTCGCGGTCGTCGGAGCCCTGACCCAGGGTATGCAGGGTGCCACCGGCAGCATCAAGTTCAATGCGCAGGGCAGAGCCAATGCCTCCCGCACCACGATGATCGGCCTGATCACGCTGGAGAATCTCGGATATCCCATAGACTATAATGGACAGCTGATCCATGGGGTGAACGGCACCATCCGGATAGACGACAACCAGGTCTTGATCGAACGGGTGTCGGGCCTGCTCGATTCAGGCACCTTTACCATGGAAGGACGGGCCGGGCTGGAGGGATTGACACCCTCCCGGATGGATATTCAGCTGCACGCCATGAAGCTGCCTATCGTCGTGCCGGACACCATGGACCTCAGCGTGGATGGAGACATGACGTTCAAGGCTGACGGGAAACGCTCCTCGATCGAAGGGGATCTGGCCCTCATAGAGGGCACGTATTATCGGGACGTGGAAGTGAATATATTGACCGGATTGTTCACCCGCATTCTGCGTAAACCCCAGCCTTCAGGTCGTGGCGGCGGCCAGGCGTTGTCCTGGCCGTTGACGCCGGAGACGGAACTCGAGGTGAACCTGAAGCGCCGCGGCTCGGTCAAGGTCGACAACAACCTGGCGCAACTCGATCTCAACCCGGATCTGAAGATCACGGGCACGCTGGGCAACCCCATTGTAAACGGCAGGATAGCGGTAACGCAAGGGACGGTCACCTTTCAGAAGAACGATTTCGAGGTGCTCAGGGGCGCCATCGACTTCGTCAACCCCACCCGCACCGAGGCCTCGGTCGATATCGAAAGCCGGACCACGATACGGGACTGGACCATCGATCTGGACATCGCGGGAAAGCCGGACGAGCTGCAGGTGGATTTGACCTCCACACCGGACGAGGAGCAGGCGGACATCCTGTCCCTGCTGCTGGTCGGCAAGACTACGCGGGAGATTACCCAGACACAGACCGGGGTACGCGTGTCGCCTTCCGGCATGGTGGCCGAGCTGATAGCCGGCACCTATGGCGAGGAGATCAAAAAAGCCACCACCCTGGACATCCTCAAAGTAGAGTCGGGCGATTTTACCACCTCGCAGTCAGGCGAAAATATCAAGCTTACCGTGGGCAAGACCTTGACGCCCCGGCTGAGTATTCAATATGAAGTTCAAAACTCGACCACCGGCGCGGCGCAGCGCGGTATCGCCGCCTATAAACTCCTCGATCATGTGCTCCTCAACGGGTATCAGGGCAATGATGGCGCTTATGGTGCCGACATACAGTTCAAATATGATTTCCGCTGATATTCACGGCGCGGCCTTTGTCAGAGCGGCGTTGCTGCTGGCCGTCCTCTGGTTGGCGCCGTTGAGCCTGCTGGGGCAGGATTCCGGCGGAGGCGACATGACGGTGAATTCGCCTCCCTATGCGCAGTATGTCGGTCTCCCGGCGCAGAAGATCAACATCGAAATCCAGGCCTGTCCATGGTGCACGATCGAGACCACCAACCTGGCCCATGATCTTATCAGTCTGGAAAAAGGCGAGCCCTTCAGCCTGGAGCGCTATGCGCTGACCCTTGAAGAGCTGGAGTTGAGCAAGCGCTTTGAAGAAATACTGACCGCCGTCCAGCCTGAGGAGGGCGGTGTCGCGATGAGCTTCTATCTTACCCCGGCCTGGGTGGTACGCGACATTCGGGTAAGCGGACATGCCCCGCTCTTCAAGACCGACGTGCTCAAGGCCATGAGCATCTCGCCGGGAGACGCCCTGCTGCCCGATGCTTTCAAAGCCCAGGCCGGTCTGATTGCGGATCTCTACCGCCGTGAAGGATTCGTTGATCCTCAGGTGAGCCTTTATGCGGAAAAGGATGCCGGAAACGGCTCGGCGGTCCTGGTCGTGCGCGTCAAGCCGGGACGATACTACACCCTGCATCGGCTTACGGTGCACGGCAATACCGCCGTAACCACGGCCGAGATCAAGTCGCGCATGCGCTCCTGGCGCTCATCGTTTTTCATACGCGCCGACGGTCGCTACCGCAGCGACGAGATCAGACAGGATATCAAGGACCTGACCAGCCTCTACCGCCAAAGGGGGTACGCCGAGTGCCGCATCGACCTGAAGACACAGCCGGATCCCCAGAAGGCCACGGTGGAGGCCGAGATCGCAATCGTGGAAGGCCCCCACTATGAGGTAAGGATCAGCGGCAACGAGCGCTTCTGGTCCTCCACCCTGAAAAAGGACCTTGTGCTCTTCAAGGACGGCAACCTGAACCGACAGGGCATCCGCAGGAGTATCACCAATATCAAAAACCGCTACCGCCTGGCCGGCTACCAGTTCACCACGGTTGATGCCCTGGAGGAAAAGATCACCCTCCAGGGACGAGTAACGCGCAAGCTTACCTTTGCCGTCAACGAGGGCCCCTGCGCCAAGAAAATCGGCCTCAGGTTTACCGGCAATACGGCTTACCCGGAAAAGGCCTTGCGGGACCTTATGCAAACCGGACGCGGCGGTCTTTTCAAAGATGACGTTTTCGTGCCCGAAATTCTGGAGGAGGATCTGGTAAACCTGCGCGCCCAGTACCTCAAGGAGGGCTATACGGACGTGCAGGTCGACCATACGCTGGAATGGAGCGCCGACCAATCTTCCGTGGTCGTCACGGTGGCCATTGTTGAAGGCGTTCGGACCATGGTGTCGGACATCCGCTTCGAGGGCCTCAGCGTAATCGAGGGCCGTAATGCCGAGGATGCGCTGCAGCTCAAGAAGGGGCAGGCCTTCCAGGAAGCGCTTCTCAAACAGGATGAGATCGCCCTTTCCCATATGATCGCCGCTCAGGGCTATCCGTATGTGGAGATCAAGGCGCGAACGCTCTTCAATGCCGAGAAGACCGGCGTGCTCATCGTGTTCACTGTCACGCAGGGCAAGCGGGTCACCATGGGACGGATCTACTACCAGGGGAACTTCGCTACCAGGAAACGGCCGTTGGCCCGCGAGATCCTGGTCAACCCGGGGGAGGCTTTTTCGCCCCAGGCAATGCTCAAAGAGCAGAAGAACATCCGTGACATGGCTCTCTTCGAGAGCGTACAATTCAGGACCCTGGGACTGAAGTCAAAGTCGGACAAGGTGACGCTGTTGGTCGACATGCAGGAGACCCCGCCATACTATGTCCAGTCCGGGGCCGGATATACCAGCGATAGCGGACTCTTCGCCAATGCCCGTCTGGGCGACCGCAACCTCCTGGGCTGGGGCGACGATCTCTGGGTGGGGGGCGAGGCCAGCCAGACCGGCAGGAACGCCCAGATCAACCTCACCCAGCGCCGGATCTTCGGCACGCCGGCCACCAGCACGTATGCCTTATCCTACGATCGCAGCGAACCCTTCAACCAGACCTTCGGCACGAGGATCTGGACCTCGTCGGTGAACGTGCTGCGCGAGCTGGAAAAGCAGCACCTCAGGATCTCGCTGGGGCTGCGTTATGAGAATCGCGACGAATTCGTCATTGAACCAACGCCGCAGGATGAGGACACCTATGATCCGCGCGGCATTATGGTGCTGTCCCCCTCCATCACCTACGACACGCGCGATTCTATCGTGCGTCCCCATAAGGGCCTCATTGCCAACGTTACCACGGATGTCTCCAAGGGGCTGCAGAATTCCCTGGATAATTTTCTCAAGTATTACCTGACCCTGCGCACGTATTGGAGCCCCCACCAGCGCTTGACACTGGCGTGGCTGGCCCGCTGGAATTATATCCAGACCTTTGGAAAAGAGAGTGCCATCCCCCAGGACCAGTTGTTCTACAGCGGCGGCACCATGTCGGTGCGCGGTTTTGAGGAGAACATGCTCAGGTATGACGCCAACAAAGATCCGCTGGGCGGCCGCCTGACCATGGTCGGCAGCATGGAGGCGCGTTTCGAGGCCACCCGCAATTGGGAGATCTCCCTCTTCTATGATACCGGCGCTGTCAGGCAGACGCTCTCTGCGGGCGGATCGGACGATTTCCGGTCCTCAGTCGGGCTCGGCATGCGTTATATCACCCCGATCGGCCCCATCGGACTGCTCTACGGCCACAAGCTCAGGCCCAAGGAAGGCGAAAGCAACGGCCGCTTCCATTTCTCGTTCGGATACACATTCTAGCCCGAGTGCTTCCAGTGTTATCGGCAGTCCAGGGTTTGTTCAGGTTTTGGGCGCCACAAGGCAGCCGTGCAGCAGCATATCCACGATGATCGGGACTTCATCGAGCAGGTTATACGATTTACCGGCCCGTAGCCACTTGTAGTACACCCAATCGACGAAGCCCAAACCGCCGATAAAGATTGTCTCAAAGGTCATCTCAGTGACCCTGGTCCGATCATCGTGCGCTACGGCGACGGAGCGTTCCTTGAGCATGGGAAGCTTGTTCACCATTTGGGTGAAGAAGATATCCCGCGTATTGGTTTCATTGATCTGGATAATATTTTGGATAAGGCCGTACAACTCTTGATTTTGATGAATGAAGTTCACCCACCCCTCGATGATCATCTGAATGCGTTCGGCGATATCGATTTCCAAGGAAAGGACGATGTTCATATCTTCAAAGAAATGTTCCGTGCGTTCCACCAGGATACATTGCAACAGGTCGTCTTTGCTCTTGAAATAGCGATACACGGAACCCTTGCCGACATCGGCCAGCTTGGCTATATCATCCATGGTGGCACGGTGATAGCCGTCTCGATCGAAGACCTTGAGGGCCGCATCGATCACCCGTTCGCGTTTTTTGTTGGAGGCATTGATCTTCTCCCGCTTGAGCTTGGTGTCCTGCGCATGCGAAAGGATATAGGCCAGGTTTTCCGTGGGCAGGGCTATGTCCGGCAATCCCATGGCGGCGCATTCCTCGATCGCGGTTTTGAATAATCTGAAGGAGGCCTCCGGCATGCCTTTGTCATGCAGATAGCCGATGATCTCGTGGAGTTTGGCTGATAACCACTGATTGGCATGCGACGAGAATGAGGGTTCATCCTGCGAATAGGTTTTGATGAAATCGAGTGATTTCTTAAGGGACTGCCTGAATTCATACTCGTTGAGGCTGCCGTCGGCTGCAAAGTAGCTTCCGAGCTCGGCAAAGAATTCTTCGGTCTTAGCCTTAACAATTTCCATATGCGCATCCCGTTTATTCATCATCAGGATGGTTTTTCAGCACATGCTGCGCTAGTGTAAACCGCATATGATGTCGGACACAGGTGTAATACCATGACTCTAATTAGCAGATTACGCCTGGTCATGCAATGTCGTAGAACGTCAGGGTCGGCCATACCTGGATCGTAGTATCACATCGAAACTATCGACGCCTTGGTAAACTCAATTCGCGGGCATGAATTTCACGATATCCACTGAATCCTTATCAAGGGATATTTTGGTAAAGAAAAGGTTGCTTTTCATGACCGCCGCTATCAATCCGCTGGCCTGCATGGCGGGGATCACTTTTTTGCCACCCATGATATTCTGCATGGATCGAGTGCCGCCGTCGCAGCATAAGGTGACGATGGCATCATACCCTTGGCAGCGTTTGACGATTTTGGTGCGGCCGCGTTTGTCGGGCATGCACAAGAGGCCGGTGGGGTATTTGCCCAGGAATGTTTCAACCCGCCACCCTTTTTTTGAAAGGTCCCGTTCAAGGTTTTCCATGGCATTCTGCATGGCCACCGGATGAAAGCCGGTCGGCGTGAGGGTCATCATGGCCGATCCCTCGGGGGCATGCTGCAGATAGACCGAGGTATTGGCGCACCCGGCACAGCCGACCATGATGATCGATTGCGCACCGTCCAATTCCCGCATCACCACAGACTCGGGACGCGCTTCGCAATATACCATTGTGTTTTCCCCCTTTCATGAAATTAATGCATAGTTATAAACAGTATCCGGCACGAAGATCTCTGCCAGGGCAGCGGTCATCCTATACGAACTCTTACTAAAAGTCTCATATGAAATTGCACGCATTTTAATAGCGTGATGGCATATACCATCAGTTTGATGCCTATAATTATGAGACTTTTAGTAATCCGATCACTTTTTCCTTGTCTAATGTAATTCTTACTTCGAATGTGTCCAATCTTAATCGAGGGTCTTTTCCAGGTGCTTGGACAGTCTCTTCCCCAGCGAGGCAACCGTCCAGACCATCGGAAGACCGAGCGCTTCCGGAACAACCGAAGCACTGCAGATATACAGATTTTTAATCTCGGTCTCCAGATTCGTATCCACGATATCACCAATTCGGCACGTCGCCGAAGGATGCGCACCCTCCGGGTTTAGCACCTTGATGCTATCATCAGGGCACCCCACTTTGCGCAGGATCTTTTTCATGATATCGATGCCCTTATCCAGTTTCAGCTGATCATTCCTGGTGACCTTCTTTGAATAATTAAAAAATTTATTTTCCGGATAAATTTCACCATTGCGTTCATCCTGAATTTTTACCATCAGACCGGTATATCTGAAGGCGTTACGCTCCCAGGGAAGATGTTGCGGTCCCATCATGCCCAACAAGACCGCCAGCTGAGACCAGGTCGGGAAAACCGGCAGCACCACCAAGCCATCGGAATCATAATGCTCGAGCGTTCCCACGGCCATGGGCTGGCATTTGGCCGTGTTTACATGGGGGGACACACCACCGACAAAAACGAGAAAATCGACCGCAAAGGTTTTCCCGGCATCCTTGATCCCGGCGCGTCTCAGCAAGCCGACATCTCCGAGTCCTGATGCCAAAACCACTGTTTTACCAAAGAAGCTCACCGGCTTGCCCTGGCTTATGCCTTGCACGCCGATGGCCTTGCCATTGTCCCTGATCACAGCGGTGATCTTTGTATTTATGACTAAGTCGGTGCCGTTTTGAACGGCCTCATCGCCGAAGACGCGCGCCGTCCACTTTGCCCCATGCTTGCACCCGTTCATACAATCCGCACAGTCAGGGACACATTTGTTCGGATCGACCAGTTTTTCCACCTTATCCCAATGATATCCCAAATCATTGGCTGCTTCCATAACCCTGAGCGCACCTTGCCCTACTAAATCATCAGGAAGCTTATGAATCCATAGGTCCTCCTTGAGGTCTTCGGCTTCTTCTGAGAGGTCCACGCCCACTTTGTCGAAAACCCTTTTGGGAGGAGCGACCGCGCACCCACACGTCACAAGCGAAGTCCCTCCATAGTTATTGCCATAGACGATCGGTAAAAGGGGCGGCATATCCTTGCTGAGGGTCGCGCCGAAATTCTTCATGACCATTGCCACGGTGAGCGTATTGCCCATCCATTTCCAGTTGCCTCCGCGCTCGGCCAACAATACCTTCTTGCCCTTCTTGCTCATTTCCCGCGCCACTGTCGCCCCGCCGGGGCCCGAACCCACTACGATTACATCATACTCTTTCATACGCTACACCTCCTTATAATAGGTTCAATTCAACTCCCGAGCTTCTTTGGCCAAGAGGGCGGCGCCCAGCGCGCCATTGATTTGAGGATCGCCCTCGGGGCGGTTGAACTGGACGCCGAGCACCTTCTCCAACGCGTCGTATACCCCCTGGTTTTTGGCGACCCCGCCCGACATGACGATCGGCGCTTCAAGCCCGATGCTCTTGGCCAGCGCGGCGATACGGTGCGCCAGGGCGCGCACCAGACCGCCCGCGATATCCGGTTTGGCCTTGCCGCCATTTAAGAGTGAAACCACCTCGGTCTCGGCAAAGACCGCACATTGATTGGAGATACTGACCGGATCCCGTGATTGGAGCGCCAGACCACCCAAATCTTCCAGGGCGACATCCAGCGCTTCGGCCATCACCTCCAGAAACCGGCCCGTGCCCGAGGCGCATTTGTCATTGTAGACGTATTGCAGAATGCCGCCTTTTTCATCCACCCGGATAGCCTTGGCATCCTGACCGCCGACATCGATGACCATGCGTATGGTTGGATTCAGCCAATGCGCGGCCTTGCCGTGACAGACGATTTCGGAAACGACCTCCTGCACAAAGGATATCTGACGGCGGCCGTAGCCGGTCCCCATGACATAGTCGAGGTCCTGCATGTTAAGGCCGGCCTTCTCCAGGGCCAGCTCCATGACCTTTTGCGCCGATTCCTCCGGTCGCGCACAGGCCCGTATCACCGCCTGTGCCACAAGACCTTCCCCATTCAGGATCACGGCCTTGGCCGTCAGAGACCCCACATCACAACCCGCCACTCTCATGACCGGCCCCCCATGCGTTCATGCGCCAGTATGGCGGCGCCCAGGGCTCCGATAGCCTGGGGATCGACCTTGGGCGGCCGTTTGAGCTTGACGCCCAGCAGCTTTTCCAGGTACGCGACCACGCCTTCATTCTTGGCCACCCCGCCGGAGATGCAGACGTTTCGCTCCAGACCGATCCCGTTCACGATCATGGCCACGCGTTTGGCCATGGCCTGGTTGATGCCCGCGGCGATATCCTCGATCGGCAGACCGTTGTTGAGGTGATGAATGACCTCGGTCTGGGCCCAGATCGTACATGCCGCCGCCAGGTCCAGAGGGGCCTTGGCCTTGGCCGAGAGCGTGCCCAGATCGTCCAGTGAAATCCCGAGCAGCTTGGCCATGACCTCAAGGAAGCGGCCGGTGCCGGCCGCGCACTTATCATTGGTGGCGAACTTGATTACCCGGCCGCCTTGGTCCAGCTTGATGGCCTTGCAGTCCTGGCCGCCGATATCGATGATCATCTGGATCCCGGGTATGAGCCACTGGGCGCCCCGGCCGTGGCATGAGATCTCTGATACCGCGTCGTTGATGAAGGGGATGCGCTCCCGGCCATACCCGGTGGCCACGGTGTAGTTGATGTCCTGAAACTTAAGCGATGCGCCGGCCAGGGCCGCTTCCATGACGTTGCGGGCCGAATCCTCGGGCCGTGAAGTGGCGCGTTGGATGGAACAGGACACGATCTTCCGGTCGGTAAGAATGACCGCCTTGGCGGTCAGCGATCCGACATCACACCCCGCGACATTCATTTAAGTATTCCCCGTATGGAGATGAACTCCTCGAGGCGGTCGCGCATGCTCTCCCAGGAGGTGATGCGTTGGTCGAAGGCATCCCCGAATAAAACGAGCGTAGGCAGGCCCATCGCCTCAGTGTCGCGCGCCAGGACCTTGATCGCGCCCCAGGTGTTGCGGCAGCCGATCGTACCGGTATAGGTGCAGAAATCCGGTTTAAAGGTCTGGATGGACCCCCTGGTTTCCAGGAGCCACTGGTGCGGATCGTCCATGGGGCCGCGGATCTGCTTGACCATGGGCATGCGCGACATCTGGTCGCAGAGGGAATCGAGCATGGTATCCCTATTCGTGGCATCGAGCTTATAGGTCCCTTTCGCGAGCTCGCCCTTGGCAACGGGGGCGCCCTCGGGCCAGAAACCGTTCATCATGCTCCCCACATGGGAGATGTCCTTGGAATCGAACCAGGCCCAGGGCCGCAGTTGGGCGCTGTAGTGATCGACATATACGGAAAAGCAGCGCGCCACCTCTTTGCCCGAGGCGGTTCCGGCCCGTCCTTCGGCGGCGTTTTTCTTGGCATGCTTGAGCATGGATTCCAAGACCTCCGTGCCCTCAGGGTATCCGCCGTAAATGAACTTCACGGAGTACATGAAGACATTGTAACTGCCGGGGACCGGGCTGGGTTTGAGCTGCATCAGGTCTTGGATCTCATTGATGAGATCGTCCTGCTTTTTGATCTCCTTGATAACCTCGCGCATGAGGTCTACATCGAGCTTCTGGCCGGTCTGTTCCTCAACGAAGCTGATCAATCCCCGAAAGTCGCGATGTTGGTAGTCGATCGTGCGTTCATCGGAAAATAGTGGCAGGGCGTTGAGCTGATAGAATGGCAGGTCCAGGTATTCGGCCGCGAAGTTGAAGGCCGTGGCGTTCGTGTCGCAGACCCCGACCGAATTGCATAAGACGAAATCGGGCTTGACCCCCAGGCCGGCCAGATAGGCCCCCATGGCGCCGCGCTGGGCCGAGCACGATGTCTCGGTGAAGCCGAGCTCGCAGCAGTAGTTCAGGTATTCGCCCATGCCCCTGAGCCACATCATGACGCCCAGGGTCGTGAGCGGTTCAACTACCAGCGGTACGACACCCAGCGGCTTCAAGACCGCCGGGGAAAAGTTGAAGGTGCACAGGGCAACCTTCTTGCCCTGCGCGCGGGCGGAAAGGACATCGCAGAGGTACTTGTCCACCATCTTCATCAGCTTCACGCCGGGCTCGCCCGTGCCTAGGATCGTCCCAAAAACCTCCTTGAAGTGCGGGGCATAGCGGAACATGCCGAAGCATTCCTTGTCCGTGCCGTCCTTAGCCAAGGAGCCGAAGTGGATGATGCTCTGCACCATCTTGTCGAAATGATACTGCTTATATTCTTTTCTCATGGCTGTGTTCTCATATGCGCCATCACGAAACCGTATTGGTGTCCACGCCCTCGTTGATGCGCTGTATGTACACGGAGGCCCGTTCTTTGAGCAATTTTGAATCGACCTTCTTTATGATCTCCTGCAGGGCCGGTAAGGCCTGGCGTCGGAACAGGGTCAGGGCGTCGATCGCCCGCTGCCGCTCGAACATGATCCCGTCCGCAACCATGACAATGTCCTTTAAAACATCGATAGCAATTGTTTTCCGGTCTAATTCTGATTGACACATGGCTAACCTCCTTTTTTAGCTTAGGCACGTAAATTTTCTATGAATGCGTCCACACGCATCTTAATCCGGCCTTCTTCCGCCATCGGCCCGTACTCGCGCTCGATCTTCAGGCAGGGGATGCCCATGGCCTCGAGGTCGCGCTCATACAGGCTGTTTTCCGCGCCGTGCATATCGCAGAAGCGGATGTTCTGCAGGATCACGGCATCCGCTTTGGCCTCGCGGACGCGTTCCCGCATGTAGGCCATTCGTTCTTTGTAAGAACCGAAAACGCGCGGGCAGAGTTTTCGGGTAAGGTAGCGTTTGGCAATGGCAATTACCGGGTCGCCGTCCTCCTCAATCAGATCTACATAAGACCGGGACCCGAAACAAAGTGTATCCCCCACAATCACGCCGCCCGACGATTCGATCAGCGCTAGGATGTCGGAGTCGTCATGGGCGCTGCCGCCCAAAAGCAGGCGTTTTTTGCCGTTCAGGCCGTTCTTGCTCTTCTGCAGCTTGGAGAGCAGCTTTTCCAGGATGGCGTTGTAGGCGTCGCGCGGCATGGCGTTGGCCGAGATAATGACAGCCGTGGCGTCCGCGCCGGATATCGGGACCGTATCCTGGAAGCGGAGATCGTCAAGCTTTTTTAAGAGTGTGCGGCTGTGATTATATTCCTTGATGGACTGTCGCAAGGCCTTGTCGCTGATCGTAATCCCGAAATGTTCTGACAGGCTATCAATGAAACGCCTGATCTCGGAAACAAACCAATCCAGGCTGTAATCCGTCACCTTGTGCGGGATGCCGAGATAAAACCGATAAGCTGGAAAAACCCCGTGAGATTCTTCAGCGGCCTTGCGCCAGCAATCATCCAGGCGGCGGATGGAGTCGCAGCCTGGGGAAAAGATCATACCGTCCAGGAAGTTATATTTGCCCTCACCGGCCAGCTGCAGGATGCATTTGGGATAAGAGCAGATGACCGGGCCGAAATACGTATCCGCAATTGATGTCGAGTCGGCCCCAATGCCACGCATCCGGTACGGCAACAGACCCGCAGCCGCGATAACCTCCTCCGGGACATGGCCGCAGTTATACCCGATGACCTTCTTGCCCGCATCCTTCCATTGCTTGACATGTTCATTGAACAATTCTTTGTTGATCTTGTGAAACTCATTAAGCATAGCGTCCTCCTTTAATGGCAAATAAACCGGTATGAACATTGGTCCGCCCGATCCTAGGCACGGTTCAGCTCGCTTAATCCCTCGACCAGCACGGGCAGCACCTCACCCGCCAGCGGCCGCAGGCCGGCGACGATATCCCGCACGATCCATTGGGTGGCGGTCTTAAGCGTGTCCGGATCGATATTCATGAAGAAGTTTCCCAGGAGCTGAGCAAAGAATTCGGGTTTCTCGTCATGCACCTGGTTGAACATGCTCAGCACGGCATTGCATATCTCCGCCATGGTTTGGGTATCGAGTTCCGTTAGTCCGTTCACGATGGATGCGGCAAGGTTGCTCTGCGGCAGGTCATCAAATACCTTAACTCTACGGCTTACAGCCCGTATGCCGGGATTCTTTATCTCAGCCAGATGGGCAATGATATCAAGCACCAGCGCGGGGTTCTCCGCTATGATGGCGGAGCGTGCATGGGCGCGTTCCTCGGTGTGCTCGGATGCGATGATCTTCATGTTGGTCATGAGCCCAGGGTCGATGTTTGACACGATGTCACGCAGTTTGTTGGTAAGTTCCATCTGAAACTGGGGGACGCCGGATTCGCCTTGGAGCAGGCTGCCGGTATGTAGCTGGCGCCCCATTTCCATGAGGCCGTTCATCAATTGGCCGATCTCGCGACCGTCGATGCTGCCAAGGATGTTTATTATCAGATCCGCCAGTAGGTCCGGCGAAACCCCATTGAGCGGGACGATGATCTCCTTGAGCGATCGTACCACGGTGTTGCTTAAGGGGTGAACCATGGACATGAGCGCCCCCAACTTGGCCGGATACATGTTCCAGACATAGTCCATCAAGCGCCGCACCAACTCCACCGTCGAGTCCTCGGAACGGTCGAGCAGCTCTTTGATCTCGCCGAAATCCGTGTTCTTAAAGAAGCCTTTGATCGGCTCAGTAAGATGGTCGGCCAGATGAGTGGGGTTTTTTGCCAGGTTCGCGTTGGCGTTCTGCGCCAAGATGGTCAGGAGCCTGCCGACATCCCCTCTGCCGTTTGCCTCCTGGATAGGCGCATCGAGCGGCAGGGTTCTCTGGGCAATGTTCATAACCCGATCCGAGATCCGCTGCTTCATGGGGCTGGCGGCTGACCATGCCGAGAGCACAGTATGAAGCGAGGCGTGCAACACCTTCCTGGTCGTCGGTTTCTTCAGGAAGCCAATAGCCAGAGCACTGAGGATCTCGGTTGATTCGCGTTCCAGGCGTTGCTGAGCGATTTTGGAATTGGATACCGTGACGTGTTCTTTTGATTCCATGGATTCCACCTCCCTTGAAATTCAAAATGTTCTTAAGGATTTCACCGCGAAATCCTTGATTCATGAATGAAGCAAGAACAAGAAATCTAAAAATGTTTTTAAGCGACGGACTAGTCAGTCCATATAGGGCAATTATTTTAATCCGTCAATAAAAAATCTGCCTTGTGAAAAGCAAAAGCCTTAATTGCGATTGGTCGGCACGTGATGCAGGGTTTGCCGAAACGTGATGGGGTCTAGCTCAAACGGAATTTTCTATAGGAAGGCCATGTGCTCAATCCTGACCCATAAGCGTCTATGGGACCGGTTTGTGAAAGTATTATGCGCGGTTTCGGTTCGAAAAATTATGCAGCTGAGTCTGCATGGGGCTGGATGTGTTTTCAGGTTGGCTCGCATGGGGGCCTATGACGACCGGACGGGGCGATCAAGCATGAACCGTATCTGGCCATAGTATAATCGAAGGTCAAACTTCCCAAGCCGCACCGCACAGAAGGACGGCGATGCGGCTTGGGTTCTTATCCCATTTTCGAATCCAGGAGTTGGCCGCCCATGACGTGCAGGTGCAGGTGCGGGACGATCTGGGTGCCGTCCGGCCCGCAGTTGATGACCGTGCGGTAGCCAGTCTGGTCGATGCCTTTGAGCTTTGCGACCTGCTGGGAGGCCTTCAGCATGGCGAACCAGAGGCCCTGATCCGTCATGTCATTGAGGTTCTCGATATGCCGCTTCGGGACCACCAGCGCATGCACCCTGGCCTGCGGCTCGATATCGTCAAAGGCAAAAACGAGCTCGTCTTCATAAACCTTGCTCGAAGGGATCTCGCCGCGGATAATCTTGCAGAAGATACAACTCATTTTACACCCCCTATCAGTTGAATCGCCTCATGCACCGTAAACCGACCCTCGTAAACGGCCTTGCCCGTGATGGCGCCGAAGAGGCCGGGAATTTGCGCCAAGGATGTGAGGTCATCCAGGCTGGACACCCCGCCCGAGGCGATCACCGGTATGTCAACGGCCGCCACCATGGCGGCCGTGGTCTCGATATTGGGACCGGTCAGCATGCCGTCGCGGCTGATGTCGGTATAGACCACGAAGGCCGGAGCAAAGGGTTCGAAATCGGCGGCCAGCGCGAAGGCGCTCTTATCCGTGACCTCTTTCCAGCCGCCCACGGCCACCTTGCCGTTCAGGGCATCGATTCCCAGGCCGGCTCTACCCGGGAAGGCCTTGAGGATATCCTTGGCCGCCATAGGGTCCTTGGCCACGATCGTGCCCAGGATGATGTAATCCACCCCAAGGCTGAAGGCCTGTCGGGCGTCCTCTACGCAGCGGATGCCGCCGCCCAGTTCGACCTCGGCGTGAACCGTCTGACAGATGGATTCGATGGCCTTCAGATTCACGCCCTTACCCTTCAGCGAACCGTCCAGGTCCACGACATGGATGCGCGTAGCCCCCGCTTCTTCGAAGGCGCGCGCCACCTCGGACGGGTTGGTGCTGTAATAGGTCACGGCGTCGAAGGCCCCCTGCTTGAGGCGTACCACCTGGCCTTCATGCAGGTCTATGGCCGGGATGACGATCATGGGGAATGCTCCTTGATCCACCAGCTGTTGAACAGGGTGTTGTACATGATGATGAAAACGCCGCCTCCCGCAACCTTCACCTTATAGTACTCATTGGGGTAGAAGCTGGGGTCCTTAGCAGCCGAGATCCAATGATCGAGCACCTCCTCCACATCCACCAGACTCCCCTCAAGCTCGATCTTGCGTGGCCATCCCGGAGAGAGGGCCGAGTCTACGGTCCGCACCTTGGTATGCGCATATTTCATAGCACGTGCTTGGTGGAAGGGATCTCCGTACCCGTAATGCGGATGGCCTCTTTCAGTGCCCGGGCAAAGGCCTTGAAGCTGGCCTCGGCCAGGTGGTGGGGGCCGCCCGCGGCGTAGACCGTCAGGTGCATCGTAATGCCGGCATTGAAACAGAGCGCCCGGAAGAACTCCAGCACGAGGTCGAGCTCGATGTCCCCGGCCTTGCCGGCAAAGGACTCCTCGCCGTGAATGATGAAATACGGCCGGTTGCAGATATCCAGGCTAACCTCGACCAGGCATTCGTCCATGGGGATCTTGGCCAGACCGTAACGGGTGATGCCCTTCTTGTCGCCCAGGGCCTCCTTGATGGCCTGGCCTAAGACGATGCCGATGTCCTCGATGGTATGGTGCAGGTCTACATGCACATCGCCTTTGGCCTTGAGGTCAAGCGCCACATCGGCATGCCGGGCAAGGGCTTCGAGCATATGTGTGAAAAAGCCCGACGGGATCTCGATGCTGCTGGGACCGCCTTCCAGATCGAGCGTGAGCTCGATATGGGTTTCCTTGGTGACGCGGGTGATGGCTGCCGTCCTCATTATTCAACTCCCGTTGATTTCTTAAATAGTTGAATAGCAGTATCCTTCATAGAACTATCGACACCACCCTGAGCAAAAAGTGGTTTACCACCACCTCTTCCTCCGGTGTTCTTCATAATAGCCTGCATTATTTTTCCTGCATCCCATGTTTTTGAAACATCGTCAGTGCTCATGGCAATAAATGTTGACTTGTCTGCGCTGGAAGAAGTGAGCAGCACTATCCCTGATTTAATTCTTTCTTTAATTTTATCGCCAACCTCGCGCATCTGAGAAATCTCTCCAGAATCAAGTTCTTTTATAACGATTTTTCCTAACGAGCCTTGTATTTCTGTCTCTCCCGATGCAGAGCCCGCTCCTGTAGCGATCTTAATACCCAGTTCGCGGATCTTATTCTCCTGATCCTTGATGCGCGTCTGCAGGCTGCTAAGGCGCTCAAAGATCTCGGCGGGCGCGCATTTCAGACGGTCGGCCAGCTCGGCCACGGCCTCGGAAAGCTGCCGGTAATGCGCCAGGGAGGCCAGGCCGGCATAGGCCTCGATGCGCCGTAAGCCGGCCGAGACGCTGCCTTCGGAGATGATCTTGACCGCCCCGATCTCGCCCGTGGAGCGGCAGTGCGTGCCGCCGCATAGCTCGTTGGAGACGCCCTCGCCCATGGTCACGACTCTCACCTCGTCGCCGTACTTCTCACCGAAGAGCGCCATGGCGCCCGTTGACACGGCCTGGTCTTTGGCCATGAGCGTGGTCTTGACGGGTAGATCTTCCAGCACGAAGCGGTTCACGATCTCCTCGATGGCCGCGATCTGCTCGGGGCTCAGGGCCGAGAAGTGCGTGAAGTCGAAGCGCAGGCGGGTGTCATCCACCAGCGACCCGCTTTGATGGGCATGGGTACCCAGCACATCGCGCAACGCCCGCTGCAAGAGGTGCGTGGCGCTGTGGTGGCGCATGATCGCGCGGCGCCGATCCTCGTCCACGGCCAGGAGCACGTTCTGCTCCACGGCCAAGGTGCCGCGTTCGATCTGGACCTCATGCAGGAACACGCCCTCGGACTTGATGGTATTGACCACGCGGGCCTCCCCGCTCTCGAACAGGATCATGCCGGTATCGCCCACCTGGCCGCCGGATTCGCCGTAGAACGGGGTTTTGTCGGTCACCACCAGTCCCTGGCCGCCCGAGAGCTTTTCCAGTTTTTTCCGGCCGTCCGGGGTCAGGATGGCCAGCACCCGGGCGTCGGCCTTCATGGCTTCATAGCCCAGGAAGGTGGTGGCGGGTAGTCCGGATACCGTTCCCGATCCGGCCTCGACGTTTGAGAAACTGCTGCCGGCACGCGCCTTTTCGCGCTGGAGCTCCATCTGTGCTTCGAAGCCGGCCTTGTCGAGACCCAAGCCCTTCTTGCGGGCGATGTCCTCGGTCAGGTCGACCGGGAAGCCGAAGGTGTCATAGAGCTTGAACACGGCCTCGCCCGGGATATCGCCTCCTGGAGCCAGGGTCTCGGTGACCTCGGCCAACAGGGCCAGGCCCTTGTCGAGCGTGGCCATGAAGCGCTCTTCCTCATTGGCGATGACCTTGTCGATGAAATCGCGGCGAGACCTCAAGTCGGGATAAACACCCGCCATCTCGTCGATGACCTTCAGCGCCACCGTGTGGAGGAAGGCATCGCTTAAGCCCAGCATCTTGCCGTGGCGGCAGGCTCGGCGGATGATGCGCCTGAGAACGTAGCCGCGGCCCTCGTTGGAGGGTAGAACTCCGTCGCAGACCAGAAAGGCGCTGGCGCGGGCATGATCGGCGATAACCCTGATGGAGGTATCCATGTCCGTATCCGCCCCGTATGTTTTACCGGACAGAGCGGCAGTAAACTGGATCAGGGGCTGGAACAGATCGGTATCGTAATTGCTCTTGGCCCCCTGGATCACGGCCGTGATGCGTTCTAAACCCATGCCGGTGTCGATGCTCGGCTTGGGCAGTGGATTCAAGACCCCCTGGCTGTCGCGGTTGAACTGCATGAAGACCAGGTTCCAGATCTCGAGGTAGCGGTCGCAGCCGCATTCCAGGTTGCAGTCCGGCCGGCCGCAACCCACCCCGGGGCCCTGGTCGTAGATGATCTCGGAGCACGGGCCGCAGGGACCGGTTTCGCCCATGGCCCAGAAATTGTCCTTGTCGCCCAGGCGCACGATGCGCGCAGGATCCACGCCGACACGATCGCGCCACAGACCGAAGGCCTCGTCATCGCTATGGTGCACGCTGACCCACAGCCGCGCCGGATCAAGGCGCATGATGTTCACTAAGAGATCCCATGCATAGCAAATAGCCTGCTCCTTGAAATAGTCTCCGAAGGAGAAGTTGCCGAGCATCTCGAAGAAGGTGTGGTGCCGGGCGGTCACGCCCACGTTTTCCAGGTCGTTGTGCTTGCCGCCGGCGCGTACGCATTTCTGCGAGGATGTGGCCCGCGTGTAGGCTCTGGTTTCGCTGCCGAGGAAGACCGGTTTGAACTGGTTCATGCCGGCATTGGTGAAGAGCAGGCTGGGATCGTCCTCGGGCACCAAAGCGGAGCTCCTGACAACCGTATGTCCCTGGCCCTGGAAGTACTCCAGAAACAAGGACCGAATTTCGGAGCCTTTCATGGCGCCTCTCCGCCGATAACCCGGAAGATGCTCTCGTAGGCGAAACCACGGCCGGCCAGGAATCGCACCATATCCTTTTTTCTCCCCTTTTCTTTTTTCATAACCATCCGAATCCTCTTTTCTTCCGTCAACGCCTTGGGCAGCGCCGCCAGCGATTGTTCCGCCAGATCATCCGGTATCCCGATTTCACTCAGACGGTAAGCGATATACCGGTTGCCGTAGCCGCGCTCGGCCAGGATCTCGGCCCGGCGCAGGCAGTAACCCGGATCGTCGAGGTACCCGAGTTCCCTGATCCTCTCGACGGCGGCCTGGATGACCTCTTCCGGCGCGCCCTTTAAGGACAGTTTTTTTTTAACTCAAAGGACGATATTGCCCGGCGGGAAAGCACCGCCAGGCAGTAACCCACCGCCTTATGAAGGTCCTTTAAATCGTTCGCCATCTTGTGACATCTCGGATCGTACGACCTCTTCCGGTTCCCCCCCACCTTCGAACATATCCCATTTGGCGTCGCTGGTGCCCATGATGCCCTTCATGCGCAGCGCGAAATCGTTCGGGTTGGTAGAATGCCGCAAGGCCTCGTGGTAGGCCACGAGATCATTTTTCACCAGATACATCAGGGACTGGTCAAAGGTCTGCATGCCGTAGTTGACCGTGCCCTGGCCGATGGCGTCCGGGATCTCATCCGAGCGGTGTTCATCCACGATACACTCGCGGATGCGCGCCGTGGAGACCAGGATCTCGCAGGCCGGGACCATGCCCGTGGAATCTTTTCTGGGTAAAAGACGTTGCGAGATGACCGCCTTCAAGACGCCGGCCAGCTGCAGGCGCACCTGCAGGTGCTGATGCGGCGGGTAGACCGTCACGATGCGCATCAGCGTTTCGACCGCATCCAAGGTGTGCAGGGTGGAGAACACCAGGTGGCCGGTCTCGGCCGCGGTCAGGGCGATGTCGATGGTCTCCTTGTCGCGCATTTCACCCACCAGGATCACGTCCGGGTCCTGGCGCAGCGCCGCCCTGAGCGCCAGGGCGAAGGAATTGGTGTCCGCGCCCACCTCGCGCTGGTTGATAATGGACTTGCGGTCGCGGTGCAGGAATTCGATCGGGTCTTCAATGGTCAGGATATGGCAGTTGCGGTTGGTATTGATGTGATTGACCATGGATGCCAACGTGGTGGATTTGCCGCTGCCGGTCGTACCGGTTACCAGCACGAGGCCTTTCTGTCCCATGGCGATGCGCTTGATGACCTCGGGCAGGTTGAGCTCGTCGATGTTGGGCGGATCGGTCGGCACGGTGCGGAAGACCATGCCGTAATAGCCCCGCTGACGGAAGGCATTCACCCGGAAACGACCTATTTCGCCCAGGCCGTAGGCCAGGTCGATCTCATTGGTGGTCTCGAACTTGGCTTTCTGGTACTGGTTCATGATAGAATCCGAAATGGACGCGATATGTTCGTTGGTCAGTTTGGGATAATCCCTCAGAGGCACCAGCGCGCCGTAGCGCCGCACCACCGGTGGCAACCCTACCTTGAGGTGAATATCCGAGGCCTTCAACTCCACGGCCTTGGTAAGGATCTCCTGAATATTGAACGTACCGGTCTTCTCCGCCATCTCATTCCTCCCCTATCACGGAAGGTCCCGGTGCGGCGCTCTGGAGCTTGAGCCGCAGGGCCTCATAGATTTCTCGGTAAATTGCCGGGTTTTCCTTTAGATATGTCTTCACCATCTCCCGGCCCTGGCCGAGGCGCTGCTTGTTAAAGCTGTACCAGGCCCCGCTCTTCTCGATGATCCCGAACTCGGGACTGGCGCCCACGTCGATCACCTCGCCGGCCGCCGAGATCCCCTCGCCGAACATGATGTCGAACTCGACCTCTTTAAAGGGCGGCGCCATCTTGTTCTTGACCACCTTGACCCGCGTGCGGTTGCCCACGACCTGGGTGCCGTCCTTGATAGGGCCGGCGTTCTTGATCTGGAGCCGCACCGAGGCGTAGAACTTCAAGGCGTTTCCGCCCGGCGTGGTCTCGGGGTTGCCGTAGAGCACCCCGATCTTCTGGCGTGTCTGGTTGATGAAGATTGCGCAGGTCTTGGTCTTGGAGATGGCGCCTGAGAGCTTGCGCAGGGCCTGGGACATGAGGCGCGCCTGCAGACCCATATGGGCGTCGCCCATATCGCCTTCGATCTCGGCGCGCGGAACCAGGGCCGCCACGGAGTCGATCACCACGATATCGATGGCATTCGATCGCACCAGCGTCTCGGCGATGTCCAATGCCTGCTCGCCCGAATCCGGCTGGGAGACGAGCAGGTCATCGATGTTGACGCCCAGGGCCTGGGCGTAGGAGATGTCCAGGGCGTGCTCGGCATCGATAAAGGCCGCCGTGCCGCCTGCCTTCTGGGCTTCGGCGATGCAGTGCAGCGCCAGCGTGGTTTTGCCCGAGGATTCACTGCCGTAGATCTCGGTTACGCGTCCGCGCGGCAGGCCGCCGATGGTAAGGGCGCGGTAATCGATCAACAGGCTCCCGGAGGAAATGACCGGCACGTCCTTCACCGCAGCATCCGAGCCCATGCGCATGATGGTCCCTTTGCCGAACGAGCGTTCGATACGTGTTATGGCATCTTCCAAGGCCCTTCGCCGTCCCTCTTCCATCATCAACCTCCTTCTTCAACCTCCCAAACGGCTCACATGCAGCACGGTATAACGCGGTCCTTCCCGCAGAAGCTCGCTACGGTACAGGCGGGCCTCGGCCACATTAAATTGCCGTCCGGGGATTATTGCTTCAAGCTCTACCATAGTCGGTGTCTTTAGTCTACCCAGGGTAATGTGCGCGCGAAAGGCGCGTGTCTCAGGTTGGATCCCGTAGCGACCGCAGAGACGGTCCACCTGTGCGGCCAGTGATGCGAGCTGATCGACCGCGCCGCTTAAGGAGGCCCAAATGACTCGCGCCCGTTTGTGTCCCGGGAAAGCGCCCAGAGAATCGAGGCTGAAATCCATTTCCGGGTAACCCGCGCAGATCGCATCCAGCCCCTGGCCGAGCGCCGGGACAAGATCCTCTTGGATGTCGCCCAGAAATTTAAGCGTCAGATGCATGGCGTCACGCCTGACCCAGCGCGCATCGATACGGCGCCTAAGGGACTGGGTGGTCTCCTCCAAGGCCTGTTTGACGGTATCAGGCAAGGGCAGTGCGATGAAGGTCCTGATCATAGATCACGAGCCTGAGCATATTGAGCCCGGCCTTGGCGCTGATGAGCTTATTGCCGGGCCGGCCGAATCCGAACTGGAATCTCTGGACCGTGGGATCATCACTGGCCCCGGCCGCTATCCATACCGTGCCGACCGGCTTGTCATATGAACCGCCTGTCGGCCCGGCGATTCCGGTAGTGGCGATACCCACATCGGCCCCGGTCAGATCGAGCACCCCTTTGAGCATCGCTACCGCGACCTCTTGGCTCACGGCGCCATGCCGGGCCAGCAATGCCTCCGGGACATCCAGGAGCTTGATTTTGAGGTCATTGCTGTAGGTGACGGCCGCGCCCAGGAAATACTCTGAGCTGCCGGGCACCTGGGTGATGAGATGGGCGATGAGACCGCCCGTGCATGACTCGGCCGTGGCCAGCCGTAAACCGCGCCTTTTGAGGAGCCCGCCCAGCGAGGTCGCCAGGTCGGTGTCCTCCAGGCAGTGTTGGCCCAGGATCCGCCGCACGTCGGTCTCGATGGCCTGAGGCACGACCAAAGTGATCTCCATGTCCTTGGGCAGATAGCCGCACTGTGGCGCCAGCTCTCCCAGGCGGCGCGCGACCTCCACCTCCTTAAGGCCGAAGACCTGGATATTCACGGTTACGGCGCCCTGGTAGGTGAATTGCTCCATGAGATTCCGGAACATGGCCAACGCCTCGGCCGGCACACCTGGCAGGAACACGATGCGTTTGTGTTTAAGCCTCAGGTCGATGCCAGGGGCGCTGCCGACCGGATTGTCGATCGCCTGCCTTGTGACCTGGCCCGTCAGGGCGCTGACAGCCAGGGCGGTGGTGTCGTCGGGGGTCAATCCAAGTCCGCCCGTGACCACGATGAAGTCGGCCTTGATCTCGGCGAGGGTATGGACGAGCCGCTCGGGGGCATCGCCCAGCATGCGCACCTCGCGCACCGGTATGCCCCTGGCGTTCAGCAGGGCGGCAAAAGGCTGCACCAGGGCGTCCTGGCGGAAGCCCGAGAGCATCTCCGAGCCGGTGATTACGAGCGCCGCATCCATAGCTTCTCCGCCTGTTGCCCCAAAAGTTTGAGGATCAGTGCTCCTATGAGGCCCGCCGCCATATCGTCGGCCATAATGCCCAGCCCGCCGCTTACCCTGCGGTCAAGCGTGCCCACCGGGGGTGGTTTGAGGATGTCCAGGGCCCTGAAGATAAGGAAGCCCGTTATGATGGGGACGAGCCCCTGGGGGCGGCTGACGAGCGTCAGGAGCATGCCCACCACCTCGTCGATCACGACCCGGGAAGGGTCTTTGCCCCACTTTTTTTCAGCGCTATCGGCGGCCTTCAGACCCGCCACCGAGAGGGCCGCGATAACCGCCAGATAACCTTTGAGCGGCAGTCGGCGGATGAGCAGAAAAACCGGCAGAGCCGCCAGACTTCCGAAGGTGCCCGGCGCAACCGGAGCCCGTCCGATGCCGAAGAAGGTCGCAACCAAAGGGGAAAGACGGTCGGAAATACTCTTGGAACCGCTCTGCATGTCCATGGTGATAGCATGCGGTCCGGCAAGATTCAACGTGTTCTTGGCTCTGCAGAGGAGAAAGGAACATCCCGCTCTTTAATGCATCAAAGGGCGGGACGGATGCCGCAGCTGCTTTTTAAGGCTTATTTGCCTTCCAGCTGCTCCAGGATATGCACGACGTGGATACCCCCGTCGATGGTCTTGAGGGTATCGTCGATCTTGTCCAATGTTTTTTGGATCTCGGTCTTGACGGCCTCATCGCTCTCTTTGCCGTGATTCTTCTTGAGCTGGGTTTTCAGTCCCTTGAAGTGCTCGACCTCGCGGTCGGGCAGCGAGAGGATCTTGGGCACCTCGGTCTGCGATCCGGACGAGGTTTCGCGCAGGAACTCCAGGACATCCGGCGATTCGGAACGCGTCAGGCCGTGCTGCATGTCGGTGTCCATGAACTGTACATCTTCATAGTAGAAATTGAAGACCTTGCGGATCAGGCGGGCGCGGTGCCGCATGAGATCCGTCAGATAGCCCTTGAAGGCCTGGAAGCGTTTCTCGATGATCTCCTCGAAGCGCTTGTCCTCGCCGCCGTCGCCGGTCAGAAAATAACCCTTGATCTCGGGGTAGAAGAACTCATAATAGCTCTCCAGGGCCATGCACATGATATAGTCCCCCACCACATTGCCGTTGGTGGTACAGGAACTGGTGGACAGTGCACCGCCACGGGAGATGATTTCGGCCGGGGCCTTCACCATCCAGTCCGTGCCGAAGATGCCGGGGATATTGGTCACGGCCTCGTACTTGACCGGCTTTAAACGGATCTTGTTCACAGTATCCTTGTCTTTGAATACCAGCCCCAGGGCCTTCAGGTTGGGGATCATGGCCCCGCAGACAAACCCGTATTCATTGTCCTCGTAGAAGGAGAACTTCACGTAATTGGGGGTGCTGACATTCAGAAAGTCCGGTGGGAAGTTGACCAGCACGGTCTCGCCTTCCACGGCCTTGATGGTCTTGGGCTGCTTGTCCATGAGCTTGGCGTAGGGCTTGAATTCATCCGTGGTGATGATCTCACGGATGATGCGCCGGAAGATGTCCTGGAACTTCTTGCCGGCCTTGGCGAATTCATACTTCTTATATTCGAATAGCGGCCGCTTGAGCGCCAGCCCGGTGCGGAACAAGGTGCCGGTCGGGCTGAAGTTGCGGGTGCACAACACGCTGATGGCGTCCTGTTTGGAGAGCAGACGCTTCTCCCAGCCCTTGGCAGGCGCGGACTCGATGAAGCCCATGGAGTAGCCCTTTTCATGGATCTCATCCAGCCACTTCTTCATGCGGTCGGCCTGTTTGGCCGTATCGCCCACGCAGGAGAGCAGCACATTGGCGCCCAGGTCATGGCTGATATCGAGCACGCGGTCCATGATGGCCTCGGCCGAGAGCTCGCCGAAGCGCACATTGATATGCCGGATGGTGGACAGGACATTCTGGCGGTCGGCCGAGAGGATCTTGATGGCCGGCAAGCCTTCGGGCGTATCGACGATCTCTTGATGGGTAAAGAGGATGACATGCTCGCGCTGGGGCTCTTCGGTGAGCTTCTGTTCCGTGTACTTGGTCCGCAGTTCGAACTTGCCTTCGCCCTTGGCGCGGTAAATAGGATGCCCGGCCTTGTCGTAGCCTTCCAGGATCTTGTCCTTTTCCGAGCGCAGCACGCCGGCCAGCAGCTGCTGGACGGTCGGGATATCCGAGGTGAATGCACCGAAAACGATATCGATCCAGACGTCCTTGTCGGTCAGGGCGTTGAGCTTTTCCCGTCGCAGGATGTCCTCGTTGTTTTCCATGGAGGCATAAATGGCCTGCAGCCCCATGCGACCGTTCGCGCCCCTGATGGCAACCCGTATGACCGGAACCTTGTCCCTGATATCCATACAACCTCCACGCTAAAAATATGGTATCTTTAGACCTAGTATACCAAGGGAAGATGCCCCCCGCAAGTTCAACCTGGGACGCCCAAAAGCAACAAAGACGCAAATCTTTTGTCCGCTCGGATTCGGCATCCATAAATTGATGGGGTTCAATCTGCGTTTAATGAAAGAATACAGCGGGCGGTATTGTATTTTTATCGATTCTTTTCTGGCATAGTATGGGCTTTTATGTCAAAAAACACCTCAAATTCCATCAAAACCCCGATTATAGCATGGATGTCATTTTGATTAGCACGTAATATGGCATCTGGCGAGAAAAAAAGGTATAAAGGGGTATGCATGACGTGGATATCACCATTATCGGCGCCGGGGTGGTGGGCCTGGCAATCGCCCATGAATTGAGCGGGCAGAGCGAGGTGCTGGTCATAGAACAGGACGCCGCGCCGGGCCGCGGAGTCAGCTCACGCAGCAGCGAGGTCATTCATGCCGGCATCTATTTTCCGCCGCATTTCTTGAAGACGCGCCTGTGCGTGGAGGGCAATCCGCGGCTCTATGCCTTCTGCCGCCGCTACCATGTTCCGCACCAGCGCATCGGGAAGGTGATTGTGGCGGTCACCTCCAGGGAGGGCGCGTCCCTGGAGAACCTCTGCGCCTTGGGCAGGGAAAATGGCGTAACGGGCTTAAGGCTCATCGACCGCTCCGAGCTCAAGGTCCTTGAGCCGCATGTGAACGGCATCTGCGCCTTGGTCTCGCCAGATACGGGCATCGTCGATTCCCATCAGCTGGTGAAGCGTCTGGAGGCATTGACGCTTGACAACAAGGCCAGCATCCTGTGTCACACCGCGCTGACAGGGCTGGATCAATCCATGGAAGGCTTTACCTGTCATGTCCGGCAGCACGGGACATCCTATCGCTTCTCTTCCCGCATCGTGATCAATGCCGCCGGATTGTCCTCCGATTCCGTCGCGGCCCTGTCCGGGATCGACATTGATGAGGCTGGTTATCGAATCCATCCCGTTAAGGGCGAATATTTCCGCGTGGGTTCAAGGTCTGCCTCACGTATCAACGGTCTGGTCTACCCGAGCCCGGAAAAGGACCTGACCGGGCTGGGCATCCACGCCACCAAGGACCTGGCTGGCGGAATGAAGCTTGGACCTAATGCCTTTTATGTCGACGGCCTGGACTATTCCGTCGATCCGGCTCACAAGCAGGCCTTTTTCGAAAACATCCACGAGCTGTTGCCCTTCCTTTGCCCGGACGATCTCGAACCGGATATGGCCGGTATCCGACCCAAGACCCAGGCGAAAGGGGCAGCGGCCAAGGATTTCATCATCGCGCACGAAATCGGGCGAGGCCTGCCCGGTCTGGTCAACCTGGTGGGTATCGAGTCTCCGGGGCTGACCGCCAGTCTGGCCATCGGCAGGATAGTCGCGGAGATGCTCGCGGATGCCGGTCTCGTCAAGCGGCGTTGAGGTTTTTGGCGGCGCTTTTCTAAAACGGAGGTAGGCATGATCACGGACTGGTTCGTGAGCCTCAATCCGGTGGTACAGGCCCTGCTGGCGACCTGTTTTACCTGGTCGGTAACCGCCCTGGGCGCCGGGGTCGTCTTTTTTCTCAAGGATATCAACCAGCGCGTGATGGATGGGATGATGGGTAGCGCGGCCGGCGTCATGGTGGCGGCCAGCTTCTGGTCGCTGCTGGAGCCGGCCATCGCCATGGCGGGGGCTTCACAGCTGCCGGCCTGGTTGCCCGCGGCGCTGGGGTTTGTCGCGGGAGGAGGCTTCCTCTGGGCCGTCGATCACGTGCTGCCGCACGTGCATATCGGATTCCCCATGGAAGAGGCCGAAGGCCTCAAGACCGGTTGGCAGCGCAGCACCTTACTGGTCCTGGCCATTACCCTGCACAATATCCCCGAAGGACTGGCCGTAGGCGTAGCCTTCGGCGCGCTGGGGGCTGCTTTGCCTTCCGCCTCACTGGCCGGGGCCGTCGCGTTGGCCCTCGGCATCGGCATTCAGAATTTCCCGGAAGGTGCGGCTGTGTCGGCACCTCTGCGCCGGGACGGCATGAGTCGGATGAAAAGTTTCTGGTACGGCCAGCTTTCCGGTTTCGTGGAGCCCGTGGCGGGCGTCATCGGCGCTGTGGCCGTCATGGCGGTGCAGGCTTTGCTGCCCTATGCCCTAGCCTTTGCCGCCGGTGCCATGATCTATGTGGTGGTGGAAGAACTGATCCCTGAGTCGCAACTCGACAAGAACACCCATATCGCCACCATGGGGTTCATGGCCGGGTTCACGGTCATGATGGTCCTGGATGTCGCCTTTGGCTAGGTCAGAGTTTTGGGCTTGAGCGGACTTCGCGGTGGGCAATGATCAGATCAGGGTCTCTACGCGGCGCTTGAGCTCCGTCAGGTTCGAACTCTTGACCACATATGCGTCCGCGGCGCTGGCCAGGTAATCGTTGCGGTAGCTGGGATAGGCGGAGTAGATGATCACCGGGAGATCCAGCTTCATCTTGAGCAGATAACCCATGGTCTCCAAGCCGTCCATGCGCGGCATGCGGATGTCCAGGATGATCAGGTTGGGGCGTTCTCCTTGCTTGAGCCTTTCCAAGGCCTCTTTTCCATCCGGAACGCCCTCCACCCGATACCCCTCGTCAACGAACTCGTCGGTCAGCAGGCGCCGGATGGCGACATCGTCCTCGACCAGGAGGATGCTCTTCATGGCGGTATCTCCACGGCACCCCTGCCCCGCCCTTTGATTGCGGCCTTCTTCATACCAGTCGTCCTCCCTGTGGTCAGCGACGCGGGCGGATAGCGGTCTTGACGGCCGGCATCTTCTCCGCGCTTGGTCCCGCAGGACCTTGCTTATGTATCTTGCCCAGCGAACCGGTAACTGAAATGCCTTGAGGCCAGCAACAAAGAGAATAATGGAGGAATTAATGTCCAATTCTATCCCCTGGCGGGCATGAAGTCAAGGTTTTCTGCAGTGGGTTTAATTATGGTAGATATCCTGGTATAATAATAATCATGGAGGGAATATGGACAAGCTAATCGATGGACGGGGCCGTATTCGCTACGGTCTGTATGACGAAGCGGTGGAACATATCAATTACCTTGACTACGCCTTGCAGACCCCCATGGGCTTCACGGTGCCCAAGCTGCTAAGGCGTGTCATGGCCAACCAGTTCCATTTCGCCGGCATTATCGGCCCTGAGATCATGGTAGGTATGGCCGTGGTGGACCTCAAATTCGTCACCAACGGTTTTTTATATGTGTATGACCGCACGTCGCAGGCACTGATCGAAACCAAGAAGCTCGCTCTGCCCGGCGCGAATGTTTCCATCCGTCCCACGCCGCGTAGTCCTCAGAGCATATTCGATGCGCCGGACTTGAAGATAGAGCTTATGGGCGGTTCCGTCAAGGCCCGCGCCGGGGATATCGAGATCGATGTCGCTCTTGAATCCGCAATTCCACCCTTGAGGCTCTGCACCAGGGCCGGATATCGCGGCTGGGTCTATATGGAGAAGACCACGCCCATCAATCTGTCCGGCCGGGTCAGCTGCCGCGGCCGGACGATCGACGTCAGTTCCCCGGCCTACCGCGGCCTCATGGATTGGACCACCGGCTACATGCGCCGTGATACCTATTGGAACTGGGCCGCCACCGCCACGACCTTGCCCGACGGCCGGTCCTTGGGATTGAACCTCTCCTGCGGGGTCAATGAGACTAGTTTTACCGAGAACGCCTTCTGGATCGACGGGTCATTGACCAAGGTCGACATGAGCGATTTCGTGTTCAACAGCTGCAACCTCTACGAGCCCTGGCGCATCACTTCCGCCGACCGTAAGGTTGATCTCACCTTTTACCCGGAGACGCACCGCGGAGAATCCGTCAATGCCCTGTTCATCAAGTCCAAATTTACGCAGCTCATGGGGGTCTTCAGCGGCCGGCTGCGCACCGAGGCGGGTGAAAGCATTGAGATCAAGACCTGCCCGGGGTGGGCGGAGGACCACTACGCCAAGTGGTGATCGATCATGCGCATCCAGTCCTTGTAGCGTAGCGACAGGATCAGGAAGTCTTTCTCATTGTCGACGTCCAGCGCCGCCCCGCCCAGGGTCGTTTCCACGAGCTTGACCCTGAGGTGCAGGAGGCCGGACATGAGCCGTTCCAACTCGGCCTTGGTAACGGGATAGCGCGTAATGCGGGCCAGGGGTTCCAGGCCGATCGAGCTCAAGCCGATGGATATCTGCAGCAGCAGATACAGCCATAAGGTGCGGCCGGTATACCCGGGCTCCAGCCGGACGATCTCGAAGGCGCTGCGGGCGATATTGACCAGTTCCTTCTGGTAGCGGTACTCGTAGACCTTCAGCACCAGATCGATCCGCTCCTGGATTTTAAAGGGCTTGAGCAGGTGCAGGTTGTTCTGGCGGAAATTGCCGTCGCGCGCATGGAAGGTGGCCATCTTGATGCCGGGCTTGCCCTTGCGCGGCCCGAACTGATTGAGGATCGCCTCGGAGGTAATACCGGCGCAGTAATCGTAGCGCTGCATGTCGCAACCAGTGATAAATTCTTGTAATTCCCTGACCGTGATCATGGGGATGTCGCCCGGAATCCCCAGCACATATTTGTCCTGGTAGGCGCGTACAATGTCCGGCGTCAACCGGCCGGTGCTGCGGTACTCCGGGATGGTCTGGAGGAAGCCTTCCCAGGCGTTCTCCGTCAGGTTGCGTTTCTGTTCGATGAGTTCCACGGGCAAATCGCCGATAACTTCTTCGAACCGGGCCTTGGGGCCGACGACCACGATCTTGCCGATCCCGTCGCAGGCCATAAGCGCTTCCACGATATGCCTGAGAATGGATTTGCCGTCGACCTCCAAGAGGGCCTTGTTCTTCATGAACACCTTTTTGGCGGCCCGGCCGTCACCGGCGGTTATGACGACATCCACTGTCATGATATCATTTTTGACCTTAAAGCCACGGCTAAGTCAAGGGGTTAAAAGCAAAATATCTGGAATCGATACAATACATAGATCAATCTGCAAAAAACAATTGACTCAAATTTATAACTAAGATATCTCTCGGTTAATAACTTAGAAATGTCTCAGTTGGTGGCTGGACAGAGAGGGGGCCTATGAAGGCAGTTGTAATCGGAGCTGGCATAGCGGGGCTAACGGCCGTGCATATGCTCAAGAAAGCAGGCGTGGATGTGGTCTGTTTCGAGCGTGATGACGAGCCGGGCGGAAGGGTTGTATCCATACGACGGGACGGCTTTATTATGGATGTCGGGGCGCAGTTCTTCTTCAAGAACTACCGGACCTGTTATGAGCTGGCGGAGGAGCTCGGCATCGGCAATGAGCGAAGCCATTGGACGTTCCGGGTCGGGTTCCCTGATCGGGGCGGGTGGCGGCCGGTTGTGGCCACAACCAATCCCCGCGAGATCGTCCAGACCTTTGCCGAGACCATGCATTTCCTGCGGGGGGCGAGTATTCCGTTCAAGGCGCGGCTCCAGGCTATGGGGGTCGTTCCTACTATCGCGCGACGGTATCGAGATCTTGATTTCATCGATTTCGAGCAGGCCCTGGATCTCGATAAAGAAACGCTGGCCGATTTCGTGATCCGCAAGGGCGGCCGGGAACTGCTGGAGTATCTCTTTCAGTCCATCGCCTCGACCATGACCCTGGAGCAGCCCGAGAAGATGAGCGCGGCTTATGGCCTGGGGCTGCTGGTCAACATGATAGGTGGTCTGAGCACGTACAAAAACGGCATCGGCACCATCACCGAGCGCCTGGCCGCACGTAACAACGCCAGCATCCGGTATGGAACCAAGGTGGAAAGAATCGTTATCGAAAACGGCAAGGTCAAGGGTGTGGAGATAAAGGGCGACCTGGTGGAGGCCGATGTGGTCATCCCGGCCATTACCGCCACGAGCCTGCTCAAGATGGCTCCCGGCCTTCCGGAGTCCATCCGCAAGCCGTTAGAGTTGGTTACCTATTCAGCCTGCTGCCACGTGATCTTCGCCCTGCCCGGACCGCTGTTGCCCGAAGGCTGGTATGCGCTTTCCACGCCGCGCATGCTTAAGGCCCTGGTGAGCGGGTATACGAACAATGCCGTGAAATCGCCCTTCTATGCACCGGCCAAATGCAGCCAGATCAGCTGTTTCACCTATGATCAGTATGCGCATACCTTGAACGAACAATCCGACGCGGAAGTCAAGCGCGCCCTAATCAAGGATTTGCAGCGCTTCATGCCGCACATGCCGGACGAACCGCTCTTTACCGAGATACGCCGCTGGCGTGAGGCCGTGTGCCTGGCTCCCACCGGGATGTTGACTGCCATGGCGCGCATGAAAAAGGAGCATTACCAGGATGTCAAGGGCTTGTACCTGGCCGGTGAGTACCTGAATATGCCCTCGGTGGAATCGGCGGCCAAGAGCGGCAGCCTGGCGGCGCAAGCGGCCTTGAGCGCAAGGGGTTAGAAAAATGGCTAAAAAGAAAGGAGTTCCCATGGCAAGCAAGAAAGAGGTCACCATTTATGGCGCCGGCATGTCCGGTCTGATCGCGGCCATCAATCTGGCACGCGAAGGCTACGCCGTCACGGTGCATGACCGTGAGAAGGAGTTCGGCGGCGATCCTCAGTACAATCCATCCACGCACACCACGCCGATCCTGCCCAAGAAGGTGTCGGACTATATCGGCATCGATATCACGCCGGCCTTCAAGCCGGTGATGGACTGCCCCTTTTATTTTCACGACACGGTCCTGCACTTTCCGGTCAGCGGCATGTACACCGTGGAGCGCGGCAACAGAACGAGCAGCCTGGATGCTCTGCTCTACCCCATGGCCTGCGATTTGGGAGTCAAGTTCGAATTCAATTCTCCCTTGAAGAAGGAAAACCTCACCTCCCTGGCGCCTGGCACCATCATCGCCTGCGGACTTACACCTCAGGTGTACGAAATGCTGAATATCCCCTATCGCAAATGGTACGGCTGGATCTCGCGCGGCGAGATCGGCTTTGACGGCCGTTCCTGGATCTGGTTTGACGAGGGCATCACCGAATACGGATACTTGAGCTCGGTCAATAATTACTATTTCGACCTGCTGTTTTCCATCAAACCGGTAACCAAGGAGACCCTGGAGCGCTACAAGGAGTCCATCAAGCGCCATCAGGGCGTCGAGCACGACAACTGGCAGTACGCCACCGGAGCGGTGCCGGTGGCCGACCCGAGCAACCCTCAGCTCGTGCGGGGCGGCAATATCTACTGCGGCACGATCAGCGGCTTCATGGACCCCATGGGCTGGTTCGGGATCACAGGCGCCATCATATCCGGCAAGATCGCTGCCATGGCCGTGAGCGATATGGCCGCTGCCCAACGCGAGTTTGCCCGCTTCTCCATCCACTTCAAGCGCGCACTCCATATCAAGAACTACCTCTGGTACCCCTTTATACGGCCCAATGTGACCGGGATGGAAAAGACCGTCAATCTGATCGGAGCAAAACGACTGGAAAAAATCCTGGGAGCGTTGATCAGAGAGGATCGACACATTCCCCTGTTCGCTATCCCGGGCTTCGCCCATATCGGCAGCTGCTATTAAACGACAATTCATCAAAGGAGAAGAAGGTATGCAACGATGCAGCATGATTATCGGTTCTATTCTGGTCTTACTGCTGTGCTCCACGTCCCTGCTGGCGAAGGAAGAGGGCAAGGTCGGCCCTTGGGAGAAGATCAACGAAAGAGACGGCATCATGGTCTATGCGCGCACCAACTCACGCGTCCCCTT
>Ga0209269_1000500_pt1 | contig 36034 bp, 39 predicted proteins | sample MTBAKMMethaMetaG_FD_187455 | JGI IMG/M metagenome (GOLD analysis project Ga0209269, IMG submission 187455) | Enrichment culture microbial communities from Arthur Kill intertidal strait, New Jersey, USA, that are MTBE-degrading - MTBE-AKM (Arthur... | ecosystem: Environmental > Aquatic > Marine >... | reverse complement strand
CGGCGGAAGGTGAGGCGGAGGGCTTTATCTACGCATCAAGGTTTGCCCTTCAGGAGCGCCACAAGCTCTCTCCGCCTCGTGTAGTGGGAGCTAACCACTACGGGAAATAAGATACAAGGAGCGCCCCATGGGCGCGACCATCGGCAGCACCCACCTGTCGCGCCCATGGGGCGCTCCTACATCAAGCCGGCTTTTGCGCCGACTTGGGCCGGAAGGCCTTCACCACTTCTTCCCATGTTTCCAGGTAGGGCCCGCCGATGAGGTCGATGCAGTAGGGCACGGCGGCGAACACGCCGTCCAGGGTTTCCTTGATCGCCTTGGGTTGGCCCGGCAGGTTGACGATCAGGCTCTTTCCCCGCACCACCGCCACTTGCCGCGACAGTATCGCCGTGGGCACATATTTCAGGCTCACCGCCCGCATCTGCTCGCCGAAGCCGGGCAGCACCTTGTCCGCCACCGCCAGGGTGGCTTCGGGGGTGATGTCCCGGGGGGCGGGGCCGGTGCCGCCGGTGGTGAGCACCAGGCAGCAACTGTCCGCCAGTTCCTTCAGCGTCGCCTCCACCTGGGGCTGCTCGTCGGGGATCAGCCGCGTCACCACTTCGAAGGGCGTCTGCAGGGCGGCTCTCAGCCATTCTTCCAGGGCGGGCAGGCCCTGATCCTGGTAGACGCCCTGGGACGCCCGGTCGCTGATGCTGACCAGGCCGATGCGGGCTGTGACGCTCATTCTTCGTAGTCCTCGTCGTCGGCTTCGGCCTCGCCGCCCTCCTGGAGCGCACGGAGTTCCTTGAACAGGGCGCGGCTGCTCTTGGGGGGCTTGTTGGCGATTTTTTCCTGGCGGGCGTTGCGGATCAGGGTGCGCAAGCGTTGCAGGTCGGCCTGGGGGAATTGCTCCACCACCTCGCTGAAGGCGCCGTCGTTCTCCAGCAGCCGCTCCCGCAGGTTTTCCAGGCGGTGGAACTTGGCGTTGAGTTCCTTGGACTGGCCGGCCCATTCGGCCAGCTTGACGCGGATCGGCGCCGGGTCCACGTCCCGCATCAGCTTGCCGATGTACTGCATCTGGCGGCTGAGGGCGCCGAACTTGGTGATGCGCTTGGCTTCCTTCACCGCGTCCAGCAGGGATTCGGGCAGATCGAGTTGGGCGAGGCGGTCGTTGCCGAGGGCGACCAGCTGCTCCCCCAGTTCCTGCAGGGCGTGCATGTCCTTCTTGCGGCGGGTTTTACTGACGAATTCCGCCTCTTCGGCGTCTTCCTCGTGATCGAATGTGTTGGGGCTCATGGCTCGGTGGGAAATGGTTAATTTTGCTATCATAGCCGCTTTTGCAAGGGCGTGAGAACGCCCTCCGCGCACAGCGAGGAGTTTCCCCCGTGGCCGACAGCCGTTTTTCCCATACCATCGACGACCTCAAGCACATCATCCGCGACGCCCTGGACCAGGCCAAGGCATCCGGCGCCAGCGACTGCGAGGCGGAGGTTTCCCAGGCCTTCGGCCAGGACGTGTCGGTGCGCCACGGCGAGGTGGAAACCATCGAATACAACCGGGACCGGGGCCTGAGCGTTTCGGTCTACTTCGGCAAGAAGCTGGGCCACGCCAGCACCTCCGACCTCTCCCCCCAGGCGGTGAAGGACACCGTGGCGGCGGCGGTGAGCATCGCCCGCCACACCGCCAGCGACGACTTTGCCGGTCTCGCCGACCCGGAACTGCTGGCCCAGGAGATTCCCGACCTGGACCTCTACCACCCCTGGGACTTGGCCGTGGAAGAAGCCATCGAACTGGCCCAGCGCATCGAGGCCGCCGCCCTGGCCGTGGACCCGCGCATCACCAATTCCGAAGGCGCCACCGCCTCCACCCACGAATCCCAGTTCGTCTACGGCAACTCCCTGGGCTTTCTCGCCGGCTACCCGGCCTCGCGCCAAGCCTTCAGCTGCTCGGTGATCGCCGAGACCGGCAGCGGCATGCAGCGGGACTACTGGTACAGCACCGCCCGCGCCGCCGACGAACTGGAGCGGGCCGAAGACGTGGGCCGCCGCGCCGGCGAGCGCACCGCCCGCCGGGTGGATGCCCGCAAGGTCAAGACCTGCGACGTGCCGGTGATCTTCGAAGCCCCCATCGCCTCCGGGCTGATGGGCCATTTCGTGTCGGCGGTGAGCGGCGGCAGCCTCTATCGCCGCTCCTCCTTCCTGTTGGACAGCCTGGGGCAGCCGGTCTTCTCCCCCCTGGTCCAGATGCGGGAACGCCCCCACCTGCTGCGGGGCCTGGCCAGCAGTCCGTTTGATAACGAAGGCGTGGCGACCCGGGACCGGGACGTGGTGAAGGACGGCGTGGTGCAAGGCTACTTCCTCGGCAGCTACAGCGCCCGCAAGCTGGGCATGAAATCCACCGGCAACGCCGGCGGCTGCCACAACCTGATCCTGGAATCCGGCGACCTGGACCTGCCCGGCCTGCTGAAGAAAATGGGCACCGGCCTGTTGGTGACCGAGCTCCTGGGCCACGGCATCAACCCGGTGACCGGCGACTACTCAAGAGGAGCGGCGGGCTTCTGGGTGGAGAACGGGGAAATCCAGTACCCGGTGGAAGAAATCACCATCGCCGGCAACCTGAAGGACATGTTCCGCGGCATCGCCGCCGTGGGCACCGATGTGGAAGTGCGGGGCTCGAAGCAGTGCGGGTCAATACTGATCGAGAAGATGACGGTGGCGGGGGAATAAAACCTAAGAAAGCATTAACCGCAAAGAACGCCAAGGTACGCAAAGGAATTCTCTTCTTGTCTTGCTTGGTTTTCCTTTGCGTACCTTGGCGTCCTTTGCGGTGAAAGATTTTTACCCCTGCAACAACCGCATCTCCGCCACCGCCAAATCCTGGGGCGTGCCTTTCAAAATCAGCACGTCCCCGACTTCCAGCACCGTTTCCGGCTGGGGGTCCAGGGCGCGAATGTTACGCCGGCGCACCGCGGTAACCTGCACCAGCAGGCTATCCAGATCCAGGTCCGCCAGACTTTTGCCCACCGCGGCGGCGCTTTCCGGAATGGCGATGGAAAACAGCCGCGACTGGACCTTTTCGCTGACTTCGAAATCCTCGTCAGTGGCGCCATGGAAAAAGCCCCGCAGCAAGTCGTAGCGCGCCTCCCTCACCTGCCTCACCCGCCGCACCACCCGCGCCAGGGGCACCCCCAACAGCATCAGGGCGTGGGAAGCCAGCATCAGGCTGCCTTCCAGCACTTCCGGCACCACTTCCGCCGCGCCGGCCTGCTTGAGCTTGTCCAGGTCGGTGTCGTCCAGGGTGCGCACCACCACCGGCAGCTCGGGGCGCAGTTCCTGCACGTGATGCAGAATCTTGAGGGCGGAAGTCGGGTCGGCATAGCTCACCACCAGGGCCTTGGCCCGGTTGAGGCCCGCCGCCATCAGCACTTCCCGCCGGGCCGCGTCGCCGTACACCACGCTCTCGCCGGCTCCCGCCGCCGCCTTGACCCGCTGGGGGTCGATGTCCAGGGCGATGAAGGGAATCCCCTCCTGCTCCAGGAAGCGGGCCAAGTGCTGGCCGCTGCGTCCATAGCCGCAGACGATGACGTGGTTGGAGGTGCCGAAGGTCTTGATGGCGATCTCGTGCAGCTGTGTCGCCCGGTTGGCCCATTCCCCCCCGGCCAGGCGGCGGGCGAGGAATTCGTTGTGGTGGATGATGAAGGGGGCTGCAAGCATGGACAGCACCATGGCCGTCAGCACGATCTGGAGGGTCTGGGCGTCCACCAGGTTCACCCCCCCGGCCAGGGCCAGCAGCACGAAGCCGAACTCCCCCGCCTGGGCCAGGGACAAGCCGGTGCGCATCGCCACGCTGCGCTCGACGCCCCGCAGCACGGCCAGCCCCGCCACCAGCAGCATCTTTCCCGCCAGCAGAAGGATTAGTACAGCGGCGATCCAGAGGAAATTGGCCACCACCGCCCCCAGGTCCAGCAGCATGCCGATAGAGACGAAAAACAGCCCCAGCAACACGTCCCGGAACGGCTTGATGTCCGCTTCCACCTGGTAGCGGAACTCGGTTTCGGAAATCAGCATCCCGGCAAGAAAGGCCCCCAGGGCCAGGGACAGTCCGGAAAGGGCGGTGAGCCAGGACAGCCCCAGGGTCACCAGCAGCACGTTGAGCATGAACAACTCGGTGGACTTGCGCCGCGCCACTTGGTGGAACCAGGGCCGCATCAGCTTCTGGCCGATGAACAGGATCAGGAACAGCACCACCGCGGCCTTGGCGAAAGCCCCGCCCAAAGTGGCCATGAGGTTCTCGCCGGGGGATGCCAGGGCGGGAATCAGGATCAGCAGGGGCACCACCGCCAAGTCCTGGAACAGCAGCACGCCGATGGTCTGCTTGCCGTGCTGGGAATGCAGTTCAATGCGCTCCGCCAGCATCTTGCTGACGATGGCGGTGGAGGACATGGCCAGGGCGCCCCCCAGGGCCACCCCGGCCTGCCACGGCAAGCCGAAGAACAGGGCGATACCCAGCACCACCAGCAGGGTCGCCGCCACCTGGGCGGTGCCGAGGCCGAACACGATCCCCCGCATGGCCTTCAACTGGGGCAGGCTGAATTCCAGGCCGACGCTGAACATCAGGAACACCACGCCGAACTCGGCCAGGTGCGTGCCCTCCTCGCTCTCCGGCAGCCAGCCGAGGCCGTGGGGGCCGGTAATGATGCCCACCAGCAGGTAGCCCAGCAGGGACGGCAGGCGGAAAGTGCGGAACAGGGCCACCACCAGCACCGAGGCGGCAAGAAGGATGAGGGTCAGCTGGAGGGTGCCGTGCATGGGTTTCGGTTTGTCTGTGGAAAAAACCACCCAGTAGGTCCGGGCAGGCTCTCCTTGGTATACTTGCGCCTTATGACTACTTCCGCACCGACATCCCCGGGCCTGACGACGAAAGCCCTCAACCTGGCCAAAGAGGTATTGGCTATCGAAGCCCGGGCGGTCGAAGCCCTGATCGGCAGGATCGACGCCAGTTTCATGGCGGCGCTTGAACTCATTCTACACTGCCGGGGTAGGGTTGTGGTGAGCGGCATGGGCAAGTCCGGCCACATCGCCCGCAAGATCGCCGCCACCCTGGCCAGCACCGGCACCCCGGCCTTTTTCGTCCACCCCGGCGAGGCCAGCCACGGCGATCTGGGCATGATCACCCACGACGACGTGGTGATCGCCCTGTCCAATTCCGGCGAGAGCGCCGAACTGCTCACCATCCTGCCCCTGCTCAAGCGCCACGGGGCCAAGCTCATCACCCTCACCGGCAACCCCCGCTCCACCATGGCCCAGGAAGCCGACGTGCACCTGGACGCCAGCGTGGAACAGGAAGCCTGCCCCCTGGGGCTGGCCCCCACCGCCAGCACCACCGCCGCCCTGGCCCTGGGGGACGCCCTGGCCGTAGCCCTGCTGGACGCCCGGGGCTTCGGCGCCGAGGATTTCGCCAAGACCCATCCCGGCGGCGCCCTGGGGCGGCGGCTGCTGGTCCACGTGGCCGACGTGATGCGCACCGGCGAGGCCGTGCCCAAAGTGCCCCAGGGAGTGACCCTGGCCGACGCCTTGTTGGAAATGACCCGCAAGGGCCTGGGGATGACCGCCATCGTGGACGCCGACGGCCGCCCGGTGGGCATCTACACCGACGGCGACCTGCGCCGCACCCTGGACCACCCGGTGAACATCCACGCCACCCCCATCGACCAGGTGATGAGCCGCAATCCGCGCACCATCCCCCCCCAGCACCTGGCGGCGGAAGCGGTGCAATTGATGGACGAATTCAAGATCAACGGCCTCCTGGCGGCGGACGAATCCGGCCGCCTGGTGGGCGCTCTCAACATGCACGACCTGCTCCGCGCCGGCGTCGTGTGATTCCCATACCGACAATAAAAAGACCCCTTCGGAGAACCACCACATGCACCTCACCATGGAACGGGCACGGAACCTCCGCCTGATCGTTTTCGACGTGGACGGCGTGATGACCGACGGCTCCCTTTTCCTCGGGGACGACGGCCAGGAATACAAAGCCTTCAACTCCCTCGACGGCCACGGCCTGAAAATGCTGAAGGAAACGGGGGTGGAGCTGGCCATCATCACCGGCCGCACCTCCCGGGTGGTGGAACTGCGCTGCGGCAATTTGGGCATCACGCACCTCTACCAGGGCTGCCACGACAAGCTCACTCCCCTGAAGGAACTGCTGGAGAAGCTGGGCATCGCACCGGAGGAAGCCGCTTTCATGGGCGACGACGTGATGGACCTGCCCCCCATGCGCCACTGCGGCATGGGCTTCACCGTGCCCCACGCCCCCTCCCTGGTGAAGGAACGCGCCCACTACGTCACCCACACCCCCGCCGGGCGGGGTGCCGTGCGGGAGGTGTGCGAACTGGTGATGCAGGCCCAGGGAACTTACGCCGCCGCCGTGGCGCCTTATTTGGAATAAAACAGTCTTCACCGCAGAGGACGCAGAGGTAACAGAGGAAATCGAATTGGGATATTGCAGGTACCGCGGGAATGGCGATACACACCAGATGGAAAAAAGGGGGGCCCTCTGCGCCCTCCGCGTCCTCTGCGGTTCAGGATTTGTGACTAAATGAAACGCCGCTCCACCCACTGGTTTCCCGTCGTCCTGCTGGCTTTGCTGGCGGCGCTGACCTATTGGCTGGAGCGCAGCGTCCAGGCTACCCTGCCCAAGAAGGACGGCAGCCAGCGCCACGACCCGGACTACTACGTGGAAAACTTCACCGCCATCCGCCTGGGCCCCGACGGCCAGCCCCAGTCCCGGCTCAAGGCGGTAAAGATGACCCATTACCCGGACGACGACAGCACCCACCTGATCGCCCCCCACCTGTACCGTTTCAGCAAGGACAAGCCGGTCACCAATATCCGGTCCAAGACCGGCCTGGTTTCCCGGGAGGGAGAACACGTATACTTCATCGACGACGTGAAAGCGGTGCGCGCCGCCTACGCCGACCGCAGCGAACTGACGGTGACCACCAGCTGGCTCCACGCGGAGCCGGACAAGGACACCGCCGACACCGACCGCCCGGTGGTGATACACGACGCCAAGACCCACATCACCGGCGTCGGCCTCCACGTGGACAACAAAACCCAGATCCTCCAACTGCATTCCCGCGTAAGGGCTCGCTATGACAAGACCCCGAAATCCTGAGATCCTGATCTGCTTCCTGGCGCTGTTCGCCTTTTCCGGCGCCGCCCGGGCCGAGAAGGCCGACCGCGACAAGCCGGTGTTCATCGAAGCGGACAGCGCCGTCAGCGACGACGCCAAGAAGGTCAGCACCTTCACCGGCAACGCCGTCCTCACCCAGGGCACCCTGGTGATCAAGGGCGACGTCCTGATCATGCGCGAGGACCCGGAGGGCTTCCAATACGGCACCGCCCACGGCAACCCGGCCTATTTCCGCCAAAAGCGCGAAGGGCTCAACGAGTATGTGGAAGGCTGGGGCCAGCGGCTGGAGCACGACGGCAAGGTGGAGAAGCTGGAGCTGTTCGTCAACGCCCGGGTCAAGCGGGGCCAGGACGAATCCCAAGGCGACTACATCTCCTACGACCAGAAAACCGAGTTCTTCAACGTCCAGGGAGGCAAGGAAGGCGGCGCCCCGGGCCGGGTCCGCACCGTCATCATGCCCAAGGACAAGAACCCGCCGGCCGCCAAACCGGCCACTCCGGCCGCGAGGGCCGTGCCCGTCGGGAACGGCGGCGAAGCCGCTCGTTCCGACGCCAAGGCCGCAGGAGCCATGCCCGTCGGGAACGGCGGCGGGGCCGCTCGTTCCGACGCCACCAAGAAAACCCCATGAGCGAACTGTCCGTCCAGGCGCTGAACAAGCGCTACAAATCCCGCACCGTGGTGCACGACGTCTCCCTGTCGGTGAACAGCGGCGAGGTGGTGGGCCTGCTGGGCCCCAACGGCGCAGGCAAGACCACCACCTTCTACATGATCGTCGGCCTCATCGCCGCCGACGGCGGCAACATCCAGCTCGACGGCCAGGAGCTGCGCCGCATGCCGATCCACCGCCGCGCCCGGCTGGGGGTGTCCTACCTGCCCCAGGAAGCGTCCATCTTCCGCAAGCTGACGGTGGCGGAGAACATCCGCGCCATCCTGGAGTTGCAGGAACTGCCGGCAGAGCAAATCGACGCCCGGCTGGACCAGCTGCTGCACGACCTGCACATCGGCCACCTGGCGAAAAACCAGGCAGCCAGCCTGTCCGGGGGCGAGCGGCGGCGGGTGGAAATCGCCCGCGCCCTGGCCACCTCCCCCCGCTTCATTCTGCTGGACGAGCCCTTTGCCGGCGTGGACCCGATCGCTGTGCTGGACATCCAGAAAATCATCCGTTTCCTCACCAGCCGCAACATCGGCGTGCTGATCACCGACCACAACGTGCGGGAAACCCTGGGCATCTGCGACCGGGCCTACATCATCAACGAAGGCACCGTCCTGACTAACGGGAAGCCGGAGGAAATCGTTTATAATGAGAGCGTAAGAAAGATCTATCTCGGCGAGAACTTCAAGCTATGATCCGCCGGGAACCTGACATGCGGCGCCCCGCACCCCTTCCATGAAACAAAGCCTACAGCTCAAGCTCTCCCAGCACCTGACCCTCACCCCCCAGTTGCAGCAGTCCATCCGCCTGTTGCAGCTGTCCACGGTGGAGTTGAACCAGGAGATGGAAGCCTTCATCCAGTCCAACCCCTTGCTGGAACGGGCGGACGCGGAGTGGGACGAAGAGGGCGGAGGCAGCAGCGCCGAACAGCCTTTCGAAAGCCGGGCCGAGGCTTCCGAGCCCGCCCCCGAGCCCCGGGAAACCGAAGTCCCCGCCATGGACGAGTTCGACGAGAGCGGCTGGTGGTCCGAAGGCGCCGGCCGGGGCGGGCGCGACGACGAGGACGACGAGCAGGATGCCCGCCAGGCGGTGGCCGAAAGCCCGACCCTGCGCCAGCACCTCAACTGGCAGCTCAACCTGATGCCCCTGTCGGAGCGGGACAAGCAGATCGTCGCCCTGCTGATCGACGCCCTGGACGACGACGGCTACCTCACCATCTCCCCGGAAGAACTGCTGGCCATCCTGCCCCCGGAGCTGGAGGTGGAGGAAATCGAAGTCCAGACCGCCGTGAAGCACCTGCAGAACTTCGACCCCCCCGGGGTGGGCGGACGCAACCTGTCCGAGTGCCTGGCCCTCCAGATCGAATGCCTGGCCCCGGATACCCCCTACCGCACCCAGGCGCTGCAACTGGTGCGCTGCCACCTGGAAGCCCTGGCCTCCCGGGACTACGCCTCCCTGAAGAAGGCGCTGAAGTGCGACGACGACACCCTGCGCGGGGTGCAGCAGCTTATCGTGCGGCTCAACCCGCGGCCCGGCGCCGACTTCGCCCAGACCGACACCCGCTACGTGATCCCCGACGTGGTGGTGAAGAAGATCAAGGGGGTGTGGACCGTCAACCTCAACCAGGACGCCATGCCCAAGCTGCGGGTGAACAAGCTCTACGCCGACATCCTGTCCCGCAACCGGGACGCCTCCCATTCCCAGCTCTCCGCCCAGCTCCAGGAAGCGAAGTGGCTGATCAAGAACATCCAGCAGCGCTTCGACACCATCCTGCGGGTTTCCCAGGCCATCGTCGACCGCCAGCGCCATTTCTTCGACCACGGCGAAGTGGCCATGCGCCCCCTGGTGCTGCGGGAAATCGCCGAGGCGGTGGGACTGCACGAATCCACCGTGTCCCGGGTCACCACCCACAAATACATGGCCACCCCCCGGGGGGTATATGAACTGAAATATTTCTTCGGCAGCCACGTCGCCACCGAAACCGGCGGCGCCTGCTCGGCCACCGCCATCCGGGCCTTGATCAAGCAGCTGGTGGGCGCGGAAAACCCGAAGAAACCCCTTTCCGACAGCGAAATCACCCAGCTTCTGGCCAACCAGGGCATCGTGGTGGCGCGGCGCACCATCGCCAAGTACCGCGAATCCTTGCAAATTCCCGCCGTCAACCTGCGCAAGTCTTTATAATCCCAACTTTTCTCAAGAAGGAGCTGTAGCATGAACCTCAACATCACCGGCCACCACGTGGAAGTCACCCCCGCCATCCGCGACTACGTCACCGACAAGCTGGGCCGGGTCACCCGCCACTTCGACCACGTGATCGACGTCAACGTCATCCTGTCGGTGGAGAAGCTGGTGCAGAAAGCCGAAGTCACCGTCCACGTCAGCGGCAAGGACATCCACGTGGAAGCCACCGACGCCGACATGTACGCCGCCCTGGACAGCCTGGTGGACAAGCTGGATCGCCAAGTGCTCAAGCACAAGGAAAAGAACGGCGACCACCACAGCGACGCCAAGCGGCAGACCGTCGAATAAGCCATGAGCCTGGTATCCGGCATCCTCCCCGCCGGCAACGTGCAGGTGGGGCTGGACGTGACCAGCAAGAAGCGGGCTTTCGAACAAGTCGGTGAACTGCTGGAAAACGGCGGACGCCTCTCCCGCAGCACCGTCTTCGACAGCCTGTTCGCACGGGAAAAGCTGGGTTCCACCGGCCTGGGAGAAGGCATCGCCATCCCCCACGGGCGCATCAAGGGTCTCCACGAAGCGGTGGGCGCCCTGATCAAGCTCAAGACGCCGATCCCCTTCGACGCCCCCGACGGCAAACCGGTGGGTCTGATGTTCGTGCTGCTGGTGCCGGAGCAGGCCACCGATATGCACCTTCAGATCCTGGGCGAACTGGCCCAGATGTTCAGCGACCGGGTCCTGCGGGAAAAGATGCTGTCCTGCGAGGATGCCGCCGAACTGCACCAACTGGTAACGGGCTGGTCCCCCAATGCCCCGGGTCAGCGTTAAGGAAGTCTACGACGAGACCCGGGACCGGCTCGGCCTGTCCTGGATCGCCGGCCTGGACGGCGGCGACAAGCTGCTGACCTCGGAAACGGTGCAGAAGCCCACCCTGGCGCTGATCGGGCACCTCAACTTCGTCCACCCCAACCGGGTCCAGGTGCTGGGCTGCGCCGAAATGGATTACCTGCGGCAGCAGCAAGGCCCCGCCCTGGAGCAGGCGATCAGCAACCTGTTCTCCACCGAACTGGCGGCGATCATCGTCGCCAACGGCGAGTCGGTGCCGGAAGTGCTGATCGACGCCTCCAACCGCACCCAGACTCCCTTGCTCACCTCCTCCCAGGCCAGCCCGGGGCTGATGAACATCCTCAGCCACCATCTCACCCAGGTGCTGGCGGAATCCACCACCCGCCACGGCGTGTTTCTGGACGTGATGGGACACGGCGTACTGATCACCGGCGACAGCGGCATCGGCAAAAGCGAGCTGGCCCTGGAACTCATCACCCGGGGCTACCGCCTGGTGGCCGACGACATGGTGGACCTCTACAAGGTGGCGCCGGACCGGCTGGAGGGCCGCTGCCCCGCCCTGCTGCGGGACTTCCTGGAAGTACGGGGCCTGGGCATCCTCAACATCCGCGCCCTGTTCGGGGAAACCGCCGTGGCCCCCCAGGAACACCTGCACCTGATCGTCGACCTGAAGAAAATGTCCAAGCTCAATCCGGGGGAAATCGACCGCCTGGAGATCAGTTCCACCTCCCAGGACATCCTCGGGGTGGAAATTCCCCAGGTACGCATCCCGGTGGCCGCCGGCCGCAACCTGGCGGTGCTGGTGGAAGTGGCGGTGCGCAACCACATCCTGCTCACCCGGGGCATCAACAGCACCGAGCAGTTCGTCGCCCGCCACGCCGATCACCTGTCCCGCAACGAAGGATCATGAGCGCCCCCCAACTGGTCCTCATCAGCGGCCTGTCCGGCTCGGGCAAGAGCATCGCCCTCAACGTGCTGGAAGACAGCGGCTATTACTGCGTGGACAACCTGCCGGCCAAGCTGCTGCCGGAAATCGCCGTCTACCTGCGGGACGCCGGCTACGACCGCATCGCCGTCAGCGTGGACGCCCGGGGCGGCGAACCGGTGCAGGAGCTGCCCGCCCGCCTGTTGGAACTGCGGCAACAGGGCATGGACGTGCGGGTGCTGTTCCTGGAAGCCAACACCGAAACCCTGGTCAAGCGCTTTTCCGAAACCCGCCGCCGCCACCCCCTGAGCAAGGACCGCCTGACGGTGGAGGAAGCCATCGCTCTGGAGCGCCACCTGCTCGACCCCCTGTCCCAGATCGCCCAGCGGGTGGACTCCAGTGAACTGGGGCCCAACACCCTGCGGGCCTGGGTCAAGGACTTCATCGACTACGACCATGCCCGCATCGTCCTGCTGTTCGAATCCTTCGGCTACAAGAACGGCATCCCCCTGGATGCCGACTTGGTATTCGACGTGCGCTGTCTGCCCAATCCCCATTACGACCCCCAACTGCGCCCCCAGACCGGCCGCGACCCGGACGTGATCGCCTTCCTGGAAAAGCAGGAAGGCGTGCAGCGGATGCTGGACGACATCCGCCACTTCGTGGAAACCTGGCTGCCCTGCTTCATCCGCGACAACCGCAGCTACCTCACCGTGGCCGTGGGCTGCACCGGCGGCCGCCACCGCTCGGTCTACCTGGTGGAAACCCTCGCCGGTTACTTCCGCGGCAACCAGCAGGTGATGGTGCGCCACCGCAACCTGCCGTGAGCGCCCTGCGCCTGGTCAAATCCGGCGACTGGCTGGTCTTCGCCGCCGGGCTGCTGACGGTAGCCTGGCTCACCGCCCAGTTCTGGCACCGGGGCGGGACCGCCGACCGGGTGGTGATCCGTAGCGGCGGCAAGGTATTCGCCGAAGTCACCCTCTCCGGCCAGCAGACCGTCACCGTGCCCGGCCCCCTGGGAAACAGCGTGATCGAGATCGATCAGCGACGGGCCCGGGTCGCCCGGGACCCCAGCCCTCGCCAATACTGCGTCCAGCAGGGCTGGATCAGCCGGGCGGGGGAGGCCGCCATCTGCCTGCCCAACCAGGTGAGCATCGAACTGGCCGGGGCGGAGAAAGCCTATGACTCCCTCAACTATTGAACTGACCCCCACCCGGGAAGACCACCGCATCGCCCGTCTGGCGGCCCTGGCCATCGCCCTGTCCCTGATGGAGGCGGTGATTCCCTCGCCCCTGCCGGGGGTCAAACCCGGCATCGCCAACATCGTCACCCTGGTGGTACTGGTGCGCTACGGCTTCGGCGCCGCGGTGTGGGTGTCCCTGCTGCGGGTGGTGGCGGGCAGCCTGATGCTGGGCTCCTTCCTCTCCCCCTCCTTTGTCCTCAGCCTGTCCGGGGCGGTGGCCAGCCTCGCCATGCTGCGCTTGGCGGTGCTGCTGCCCGAGTCCCGCTTCGGCCCGGTGTCCTTGAGCATCCTCGCCGCCTTCGCCCACATCGCCGGGCAGCTGGCGGTGGTGCGGGCCTGGCTGATTCCCCACGACGGCCTGCTGTACCTGGTGCCCGCCTTCTCCGCCGCCGCCCTGCTGTTCGGCACCGCCAACGGCCTGGTGGCCGCCCGCTTGTTGAAGGGACCGACAAAACCATGAAACGATTGCTACCCTTATTCCTCCTGCTGCTCCCTCATGCCGCCGAAAGCGCGGAATGGCTGCCCGTGGCCGCCCCCGCGGGCAGCGACCAGTTCTTCTACGACGCCTCCAAGCTGGTGATCGACCATGAAGAAATTGCCTATTGGAAAAAGGTGGTGTTCAGGGCAACCCAGCCGTTCAAAGGCCAGATGGCCGCCAGCGCCCTGTTCCGGGAACGCATCCACTGCGGCGAGCATACCTTGAAGCCCCTGAGCCACCTGTATCAGGGGCTCGACGGAGCCGTCATCGAATACGTCGAAAACCAGGACGCCCCCGCCGCCCCCATCATCCCCGAGAGTATCGGCGACCTGTTCGAACAAACCCTGTGCCCCCAAGTGTGGCGGAAGCAGGAGGAAACCCGGGTCAAACCCGAAGCCGAGAAGGAAGCGGCAAAAGCCGAACCGCTCAAGCCGGCCCCCGCCGCTGCCCCCGTGCCTGTGCCAGCCGGCGAAACCAAGAAAAAGCCTATAATCCTGCCATGAGCTTCGACCGCACCGTCACCCTCGCCCTCACCGGCGCTTCCGGCATGGCCTACGGTCTGCGCCTGCTGGAATCGCTGCTGGCGGGCGGTTGCCGGGTCTACCTGCTGGTCTCCCAGGCCGCCCAGATCGTCGCCAAACAGGAACTGGACCTGGCCCTTCCCGCCAACCCCAAGGAACTGGAAGCCTTCCTGATCGAGCGCTATGCGCCGCAACCCGGCCAACTCAAGGTCTTCGGCCGCGAGGAATGGTTCGCCCCGGTCGCCTCCGGCAGCAATCCCGCCGACGCCATGGTGGTGTGCCCCTGCACCATGGGCACCCTGGCCGCCATCGCCCAGGGCCTGTCCGACAACCTGATCGAGCGGGCGGCGGACGTGATGCTCAAGGAAGGCCGCAAGCTCGTCCTGGTGCCCCGGGAAACCCCCTTCTCCGCCATCCACCTGGAAAACATGCTCAAGCTCACCCGCCTCGGCGTGGTCATCCTCCCCGCCAACCCAGGCTTCTACCATCATCCGCAGACGGTGGGGGAGGTGGTGGATTTCGTGGTGGCACGGGTATTGGATCAAGTGGGGGTGACCCACCAGCTATTGGCGAGGTGGGGGGAGTAATTGGCGCGAAGCGCACCGAAACCTACCCCCTCCCCATCATTTTCACCCCCCCCACCATCCCTTCCACCCGCTGCCGCAACGCGGCCTCGTCCCCCACCGCATAATGCCGCCGCTGCACCTGCCTTGGCAGCGCCGGACACCCCCGCTCCGCTTCATCGTCCAGCGTCACCACCAAGTCCGCCCATTCCAGCAAGGCCCCGTCCGGCGGCAGGGAAGAACATTGCCCCTCCAGCCACGATCCGCCGACTTCCCCGGCAATCGCCGCCGCCCGCCCGGCGAACCCGCTGCCGCCGTCGAGAAACAGCACCCGCGCTTTCCGTTTATACGGCAACTTGCTATCCTTTCCCCAAGAAAACACTCAAGATTCCCATGGCCAAATTCTACCCCGAGTTGAACGACGATCTGCGCCGCTTCATCGCCGAACAGAAGCTGTTCTTCGTCGCCACCGCCCCGGCCGAAGGGCGCGTCAACCTGTCCCCCAAGGGGCTGGACAGCCTGCGCATCCTCGACGACAAGCGCTTGGCCTACCTGGACCTCACCGGCAGCAGCAACGAAACCGCCGCCCACCTGAGAAACAACGGGCGCATGACCCTGATGTTCTGTTCCTTCGAGGGGGCCCCCCTGATTCTGCGCCTCTACGGACGGGGCCAGGTGGTGCGCCGGGACGACCGGGAATGGGCCGCCCTCTCCCCCTTGTTCCCCGCCTACCCCGGCATGCGCCAGATCATGGTGCTGGACATCGAGTCCCTGCAGACCTCCTGCGGCGCCGGCGTGCCTCTGTTCGACTACGTCGGGGAACGGGACAAGCTGCTGCGCTGGGCGGAGAAAAAGGGAGAAGACGGCATCCGCGACTACTGGCGGGAGAAGAACCAAACCAGCATCGACGGCCTACCCACCGGCCTGCTTAGCGAATAGGAGACCACCATGAAATCCATCCTTGTCCCTCTTGCCTTCGCCGCCCTGTTGGCCGGCTGCAACCAGGAAACCCCGCCCACCCAGCCCCCGCTGCCCAAGACCGACGCCCCCGCCGCCCAGGAAAGCCGCCTCCCCGAGCGCACCCAGGCCGGCATCGACACCCTGAACAAGGCCAAGGAAGTGGAAGGCGTGGTGCAGAGGCAGGCGGCGGAGCAGGAACAGGCGGTCAACCGTCAGACCGGGCAGTGAGGCCAACGATGCGCGCCCTGCTGCCTGTCCTGTTCCTGCTGGCCCTCGTCGCTTCCCCGACTCAAGCGGAGGAAGCGAGCCCCAACGCCATCGAGAACCCGGCCTGGTTCAAGAACTCCTTCCTGGACCTGCGGGAGGACCAGGCCGAGGCGAAGAAGTCCGGCAAGCGGCTGCTGCTGTATTTCCACCAGGACGGCTGCCCCTATTGCAAGGAGCTCATCCAGGTCAATTTCGCCGACAAGGCCATCGCCGACCATACCCGGCGGCACTTCGACGTCATCGCCCTCAACCTGTGGGGCGACCGGGAAGTCATCGGCCTGGACGGCAAGGCCACGACGGAAAAGCAGTTTGCCGCGGCCCTCAAGGTCCAGTTCACCCCCACCCTGCTGTTCCTGGACGAGGGAGGCAAACCGGCGCTGCGGCTGAACGGCTTCTACCCGCCGCAGAAATTTCGCGCCGCCCTGGACTACGTCAGCGGCCGCCAGGAAGGCAAGACCGCCTTCGCCGACTACCTGAAAGGCGTCTCGGCCGCCCCCTCCACCGGCCTGCTCCACGACGAGCCGTTTTTCATTCAGCCGCCCTATCTGCTCCAGCGCAACGTCAAGCCGGCGGCCAAGCCCCTGGCGGTGTTGTTCGAGCAGAAGCATTGCGCGGGCTGCGACGAAATGCACGCCATCGGCCTGAAGGAGCCGGAAACCCGGCAGTTGATGGAGAAATTCGAGGTGGTGCGCCTCAACCTGTTCGGCAAAGCGCCCCTGGTCGCCCCCGACGGCAGGAAGCTCACGGAAGCCGAATGGGGCCGGGCGCTGAAAGTGGCCTACACCCCCACCCTGGTGTTCTTCGACCAGCAGGGCCGGGAAATCTTCCGGGTGGAAGCCTACCTCAAGACCTTCCACCTCCAGTCCAGCCTGGACTATGTGGCCAGCGGCGCCTACCGCACCCAGCCCAACTTCCAGCGCTTCATCCAGACCCGGGCGGACGAATTGCGGGCCAAGGGGATCGAGGTGGATATCTGGAAATAACGGTGCGTTCTCCCTAAGCCGCCCCGCCCAACTCTTCCTGGGTATTGAAGTTGCGAAACGCCGCCTCTTCCTCGAACACCACTTCCACCCGCTTCAACCCAGCCTGCCAGCGCCCCACTCCTCGCCCCCCCTCGGCCATGAAGGCGTCGAGGCTGGGCAGCACGCCCTTGCGGCAGAGAAAAATCACCGGCTGAGCCTTGCCATCGGCCGCCGCCACCGCCACGTCGGCACGTTCCTTCTCCAGCGCCTCATAAAGCCGCTCGGCCAGTTCCAAAGGCAGAAAAGGCGTGTCGCAGGGCACGCACAGCAGCAGGTCGTGGGAAGCGGCCTTGAGGGCTTGGCGGACCCCTGCCAGGGGGCCGGGAAAATCGGGGGCATCGTCCATCAGGACGGGAAAACCCAAGGCCCGGTAGGCCTCCAGGTTGCGGTTGGCGCTGATGAGAATTTCATCCGCCTGGGGACGGATGCGCTCCAGCACGTGGGCCACCAGGGGACGGCCGCGGTACTCCACCAGTCCCTTGTCCACGCCGCCCATGCGGCTTCCCTGCCCGCCGGCGAGAATGACGGCGGTGAGGGGGGGAGTCATCGCTTTTTCTGAAACAGCCAGAAGTGTTCGTAGCGGTCGCCGGGACGGGCGCCGTCCCAAATCTGGCGCCACTGCTTGCCGAGCTTGGGAGGGCTCTCGCGGCCGCCCTGAACCAGCAGCAGGTCGCATTCCTTGGCCTTGGCGGGGTCCCGTTGGGTCAGGATGCCGACGTAGTAGTGGAGCATGGCCCGCTGGGGTTCACCCAGGGACTGGCTGGCAACGCAATCATAAGAAGGTGGCAGGACGGCCTTGAACTCGGCCACCATGGCTTTGTAGCTCTTGCCGGTGTCGATCCAGGGCAGCCACAGGGTCGTGAGCAGACCCCACATCAGGGTGATGCCCGCCGCCCAGTTGACCACGGCCCGGCGGTTGGAGCGGCCGAAGCGGGACACCAGCACCAGCCACAGCACGGTGTAGACAGCGGCCACGGCCACGGCGAAGGTCTTGAACTCGGACACGTAGGCGGGCTGGAGGTGATAGACCCGCTCCGTCAGCTTGGCAGGCCAGCCGGTCATCATGGCGACCCAACCCAGCCAGAGGAAGCCGGCGAACAGGCCGAAGGTCATCAAGCCGAACCAGTCCAGAGCGGAGGCCGCCCCCCGCCGCAGGCCGTCCACCCCGCCGCCGGCAAGGATGGCCAGGGGCAGCAGAATGGGCAGGGCGTAGACCTCCCGGGCATCGGAGGCGCTGAGCAGAACCGCCAGGATGACGAAAAAGGCCACCAGGGGAAGCTGGAACGCCGGCTGGTTCAGGCTCTTCACGCCCGCCCGCCACAGGGCCCACAGGGCGATAGGCCAAGCCGGCCAAGCGAACCAGGGCAGGGTTTCCAGGTAATAACCCCGATCGGGAGTGGGGCCCAGTTGGGCAAAGCCGAAATAGCGTCCCAGGTTGTTGGTCCAGAACCATTCCATGAACAGGGCCGGAGAGCGCTGGTAGAGGGCGTAAGGCCACACCAGCAGCCAGGGCAGGACGGCGGCCAGGGCGACGGCCAGGGCGAGGAAGTAGTTGCGCACCCGCCAGGGTTTGAACAGGAGCAGCAGAACGGCGACGAGGCCGACGATACCGGGGGCGATCAGGCCCTTGGACAGGAAGCCCATCCCCACCCCGGTGCCCAGCACCACCCCGGCCAGCACCGGCCGACGCAGGGAGAGGGCCAGCCCGTAGAAGGCGGCGGCGAAGCCCGCCAGCAGGGCGGTGTCGGTGATCATCTCATGGCCCCGCACCAGCAGGCCGACGCAGCCCAGCAGCACCAGGGCGGCCAGCCGCCCCTTGCCGCGGCCCAGCAGTTCCCGGGCAGTCAGGCCGGTCAAAATCAGGGTCAGACCGATGAACAGGCCGCTGGTGAGGCGCGCCGCGTCGTGCAGCGGCAGCAGGGGAGAGAACGCCTTGGCCATGAGGGCGGCGGCGATGTAGTAGAAGGGAGGCTTCTCCATGAAGGGCTCCCCCGCCAGGGTGGGCACCACCCAGTCGCCGGTCTGGACGATGTGGTAGACCAGGCCGAAGCTGTAGGCCTCGTCCGGCTTCCACGGCTCGTGGCCCACCAGGCCGGGGATGATCCACGCCAGGGACAACGCCACCACCAGCACCAGCTTGGCGTGCTCGATGAAGAACAGCCGGAAACGGGAGACAGGGGTGGTTTGGGACATGGTCAGGCTTTCGCGGCCGCCACGACGGCGGGGGGAATACGGTCGATCAGGCGCGGATCGAAGGGTTTGGGCAGGATGTAGTCGCGGCCGAATTCCAGGTGCGTCAGGCCATAAGCCCGGAGCACTTCCTCCGGCACCGGCTCCTTGGCCAGGGCCGCCAGGGCTTTGGCCGCGGCGATCATCATCGGCTGGGTGATGGCCTTGGCCCGGGCGTCCAGGGTGCCGCGGAAGATATAGGGGAAGCCCAGCACGTTGTTCACCTGGTTGGGGTAGTCGGAGCGGCCGGTGGCCATCAGCAGGTCGTCCCGGGCGGCGTGAGCCTCGGCGGGGGCGATTTCCGGGTCCGGGTTGGCCATGGCGAACACCACGGGCTTGGGCGCCATGGTCTTCACCATTTCGCCGCTCACCAGGTTGGGACCGGAAACGCCGATGAACACGTCGGCGCCGGCCATGGCGTCGGCCAGGGTGCGCAGTTCGGTGTCCCGGGCGAATTCCTGCTTGTGGGGGTTGAGGTCGGTGCGGCCGCTGTGGATCACGCCCTTGGAATCCACCAGGGTCATGTTTTCCTTCTTGCCCCCCATGGCGATCAGGAGCCGCATGCAGGAGAGGCCCGCGGCGCCGGCGCCGAGGCACACCAGCTTCACCTCGTCCACTTTCTTGCCCTGGACTTCCAGGGCGTTGAGCAGGCCGGCGCACATGACGATGGCGGTGCCGTGCTGGTCGTCGTGGAAAACCGGGATGTCGAGGCGGGCCTTGAGGGCCTCTTCGATTTCGAAGCAGTGGGGCGCGGCGATGTCTTCCAGGTTGATGCCGCCGAAAGTGGGGGCGATGTTCACCACCGTCTCGATGAAGGACGCCACGCTGGGGGCCTTCACCTCGATGTCGAACACGTCCACATTGGCGAAGCGCTTGAACAGCACCGCCTTGCCTTCCATCACCGGCTTGCTCGCCAGGGGGCCCAGGTTGCCCAGGCCGAGGATGGCGGTGCCGTCGGTGATCACCGCCACCAGGTTGCCCTTGTTGGTATAGCGGTAGGCGTTCTCGGGATCCTTGTGGATTTCCCGCACCGGCTCGGCCACGCCGGGGGTGTAGGCCAGGGACAGGTCGAGCTGGGTGGCGCAGGGTTTGGACGACTCGACCGACAGTTTTCCGGGGCGGGGAAACTCGTGGTAATCCAGCGCTTGCTGTCGTTTATCCATGATGCTTGCTCCTCAAGTGGAAAACGGTGCCCTCGGATTGGTCGGTGGTTCTTGTATTCGGTAGGGTGCCACGAGCCAACAAACAAAAAGGCAGCCAAGGCTGCCTTTTCCTGCAACGAATTGCCCGGCTTACTTCATGCCGTATTTCTGGCGGAACTTCTCCACGCGGCCGGCGGTGTCCACGATCTTCTGCTTGCCGGTGAAGAAGGGGTGGCACTCGGAGCACACTTCGATGCCCAGATCCTTGCCCATGGTGGAGCGGGTCTTGAACTTGTTGCCGCAGGCACAAGTCACGTTGATTTCGGTGTATTCGGGGTGGATACCTTGTTTCATGGCTCAATCCTTAATAGCTCGCCGGCAACCATGGCCGGGAAAAACGGCGATTATCCCTGAAAGACCAGCGCATTGCAACCGGGAAATAGAAGCGCCACCTATACTTCGTGTAGAACCCATGGGAGGCCATCGAACAATGCCCAACGTCCTGCACCTGCCGGTCCGGATGACGCCCCAGCCGGACGAAACCACCTGCGGCCCCACCTGCCTCAACGCCATCTACCGTTACTGGGGGAGCGACGAGAACCTGACCCAGGTCATCGACCGCACCTACAAGATGCAGCACGGCGGCACCTTCGCGGTGTTCCTGGCTTGCGATGCCCTGCGCCGGGGCTACCGGGCCACCATCTACACCTACAATCTGACCGTGTTCGACCCCACTTGGTTCGGCCCGGGGATGGACATCGCCGAACGCCTGCGGCAGCAGAAGGCGGCAAAGCCGGAGGTGCCACGGGTGCAGCAGGTTACCGACGGCTACCTGGAATTCCTGCAACTGGGGGGCAAGCTGCGCCTCACCGACCTTTCCCGCCCCCTGATCCGCCGCATCCTGCGCCGCAACCTGCCGATCCTGGCCGGGCTGTCGTCCACCTACCTCTACCGCACGGCGCGGGAATTCGGCCCCGACGACACGCCGGACGACATCCGCGGCCGGCCGGCGGGGCATTTCGTGCTGCTGGCGGGCTACGACCGGGAGGCGCACACCGTCCTGGTGGCCGACCCCTACGACCGCCACCCCTACGGCCCCAGCCACGAATACTGGATCGACATCGACCGGGTACTGGGGGCGGTCCTGCTGGGCATCGTCACCCACGACGCGAACCTGCTGGTGATCCAGCCGCCGCGAACCGAACACCCCGAATGAACATCCTGATCGTCGTCGACAACCCCCGCTCCTGGCCCCTGGACATTCCCGGGGTGACGGTGGTGCCGGCCCGGGAATACCTCACCGACCCGGCCTGGGGCGCGGACCACAGCGCCCGGGTGTTCAACCTGTGCCGCTCCTACCGCTACCAGAGCCTGGGCTACTACGTCTCCCTCCTGGCCGAGGCCCGGGGCCACCGGCCTCTGCCCCGCACCGGCACCATCGAGGACCTGCAGTCCCGCAACCTGGTGCGCCTCCTGGCCCAGGGGCTGGACGAACTGGTGCAGAAATCCCTGGCGCCGATCAAATCCGACACTTTCGAACTCAGCATCTACTTCGGCCGCAACGTGGCCAAGCGTTACGACCCCCTGTGCCAGCAGCTTTTCAGCCTGCTCCAGGCCCCCCTGCTGCGCGCCGAATTCGAGCGCCACGGCGACCAGTGGCGCCTGCACGCCATCAAGCCCATCGCCGCCAGCGACATCCCGCCCCACCACCAGAAATTCGTGGTCCAGGCCGCCGGCGACTACTTCTCCGGCCGCAAGCCCCGCCTGCGCAAGCGCCCCATGCCGCGCTATTCCCTCGCCATCCTGGTGGACCCGGCCAACCCGGAGCCCGCCTCCAACCCCAAGGCCCTGAAGAAATTCGAGAAGGCCGGGGAGGCCTTGGGGCTGCACACGGAATTCATCACCCGGGCCGATTTCGGCCGCCTGGCGGAATTCGACGCCCTGTTCATCCGCGACACCACCTTCGTCAACCACTACACCTACCGCTTCTCCCGCCAGGCGGCGGCGGAAGGACTGGTAGTGGTCGACGACCCGGACTCCATCCTCAAGTGCAACAACAAGGTCTACCTGGCCGAACTCCTGTCCCGCCACCGCCTCCCCGCCCCCAAGACCCTGCTGGTCCACCGGGACAACGTGGACGACATCATCCCCACCCTGGACCTGCCCTGCGTGCTGAAACAGCCCGACAGCTCCTTCTCCGTGGGCGTCACCAAGGCGGAAACCGAGGAGGAGCTGCGGACCAAGGTGGGCAAGCTGCTGGAAAAATCCGACCTCATCATCGCCCAGGAATGGTTGCCCACCGAGTTCGATTGGCGGGTGGGCATCCTGGACCGCCGGCCCCTGTTCGTGGCCAAGTACTACATGGTGCCCGGCCACTGGCAGATCGTGCTCCACGGCGACCAAAAGCACGATTACGTGGACGGCCCGACCCAAGCGGTGTCGGTGGGGGAAGCTCCGGAGGCGGTGGTAAAAACCGCCCTCAAGGCCGCCAACCTGATCGGCGACGGCTTCTACGGCGTGGACATCAAGCAGGTGGGCAGGCGCCACGTCATCATCGAGATCAACGACAACCCCAACGTGGACGCCGGCAACGAGGACGGGGTACTGAAAGACGCCCTGTACCGGGAAGTGATGGGGGTGTTCCTGCGCCGCATCGAGGAAAAGAAATGGGGCGGCCGATGAATTTACCCGCCTTCACCGCCGTCGGCATCGAGCTGGAATACATGATCGTGGACCGGGACACCCTGTCGGTGCGGCCCATCGCCGACGAGCTGCTGTGCCGGGAAGCGGGGGACTACGTGTGCGAGGTGGAGCGGGGCCTGCTGGACTGGTCCAACGAGCTGGTGCTGCACCTGGTGGAGGTCAAGAACCATCTGCCTGGCCCCCTGGAACCCCTGCCGGCGGCGTTCCAGGCCGAGATACAAGCCATCAACCGGGCCCTGGAGCCCCTGGGCGCCCGCCTCATGCCCTCCGGCGCCCACCCCTGGATGGACCCCGCCAGGGAAACCCGCCTCTGGCCCCGGCAGCACGCCGACCTCTACCAGACCTACCACCGCATTTTCGACTGCCACCGCCACGGCTGGTCCAACCTGCAAAGCATGCACCTCAACCTGCCCTTCGCCGACGACGCCCAGTTCGCCCGCCTTCACGCCGCGGCGCGGCTCATCCTGCCCATCCTGCCGGCCCTGGCCGCCAGCTCGCCGATTATCGAGGGCCGCCCCAGCGGCTTCCTGGACACCCGCATGGAAGCCTACCGCACCCATCCGATCAAGGTGCCATCCCTCATCGGCCGGGTGGTCCCGGACACCCTGTCCAGCCGGGCCGAATTCGCCACCCAAGTGCTTGAACCCATGTACCGGGACATCGCGCCTTTCGACCCAGCTGGCAGCCTGCGCCACGAATGGCTCAACTGCCGCGGCGCCATCCCCCGCTTCGACCGCCACGCGGTGGAGATTCGCATCATCGACGTGCAGGAATGCCCGGCGGCGGACATCGCCATCGCGGCCGCGGCGACCGCCGTGGTGAAAGCTCTTTACGACGGCAAATGGTCGTCCCTGGAAGAACAGCAGGCGATTGCCACCGACGACTTGGCCGACATCCTCTTCGCCTGCATCCACGACGGAGAACGGACTGTGATCGGCAGCGGGGAATACCTGCGCCTGCTCGGCTTTCCCGGCACACGGTGCGAAGCGCGGGAATTGTGGCGCCACCTCACCGGAATGGTCAGCGACGAAACTTGGCTGCCCACCCTAAAAATCCTCCTGGACCATGGCCCCTTGTCCCGCCGTATCCTGAACGCCACCGGCCCGAAGCCCGACCTGGCGCGCCTGAAAGCGGTCTACCGGGAATTGTGCGACTGCCTGGAACAGGGGCGGCTGTTCCTGCCATGAGCGTCCGTTATCTCGTCACTTGCGAGCACGGCGGCAACCGGGTCCCGCCCCCCTACCGGGATTATTTCATCGGCCACCAGGCCCTGCTGGAAACCCACCGCGGCTACGATCCCGGCGCCCTGACCCTGGCCCGGCAGTTGGCCGACACCCTGGAAGCTCCCCTGTTCTACGCCACCGTGAGCCGGCTGGTGATCGACCTCAACCGCTCAATCGGCCATCCCCGCCTCTATTCCGACGCCACCCGCCCCGCCCCGCCGGCGGCGCGGCGGGAGATTCTGGAGCATCACTACCTTCCCTACCGTTCCCGGGTGGAAGCTTCCATCGCCGAGGCCGTGGCGGAAGGAGAAAAGGTGATTCATGTTTCCTCCCACAGCTTCACCCCGGAACTGGACGGCGAGGTGCGCAACGCCGACATCGGCCTGCTCTACGACCCCACCCGTCCCGGCGAAGCCGACCTGTGCCGGCGCTGGCAGGCAGCGCTGAAGCAGCTGGCACCCCGGTTGAAAGTGCGGCGCAACTATCCCTACACGGGAAAATCCGACGGCTTCACCGCCCACCTGCGGCACCGCTTTTCCCCCGAGGCCTATGTGGGCATCGAGCTGGAAATCAACCAGAAGCACGTCTTTCGAGGCGGCAAGCCCTGGCGGGATCTGCGGAACACGGTGGCCGCCGCCCTGCTCCACGCCCTGGCCTAGCCCAAACAAAAACGGCGCCCATCGGGCGCCGTCTATTGGCCGCAAACTCTGCTCAACCCCTTCGCATGGAATCGAAGAAGTCCGCGTTGCTCTTGGTGGCCTTGATCTTGTCCAGGAGGAATTCCATCGCATCCAGGTCGTCCATGGGGTACAGCAGCTTGCGCAGCACCCACACCTTTTGCAGCACGTCCTGCTTGATCAGCAGCTCCTCCCGGCGGGTGCCGGAGCGGTTGACGTTGATGGCGGGGTAGAGGCGCTTCTCGGCCATGCGGCGGTCGAGATGGATTTCCATGTTACCGGTGCCCTTGAATTCCTCGTAGATCACGTCGTCCATGCGGGAACCGGTGTCCACCAGGGCGGTGGCGATGATGGTGAGGGAACCGCCCTCTTCGATGTTCCGGGCCGCGCCGAAGAAGCGCTTGGGACGCTGCAGGGCGTTGGCGTCCACGCCGCCGGTGAGCACCTTGCCGGAGGCGGGCACCACGGTGTTGTAGGCGCGGGCGAGGCGGGTGATGGAGTCCAGCAGAATCACCACGTCCTTCTTGTGCTCCACCAGGCGCTTGGCCTTCTCGATCACCATCTCGGCCACCTGCACGTGGCGGGTGGCGGGCTCGTCGAAGGTGGAGGCCACCACTTCGCCCCGCACGGTGCGGGTCATTTCGGTCACTTCCTCCGGGCGCTCGTCGATCAGCAGCACGATCAGGGTCACATCCGGGTGGTTGGCGGTGATGGCATGGGCGATGTGCTGCAGCATCACGGTCTTGCCGGATTTCGGCGGCGCCACCAGCAGGCCGCGCTGGCCCTTGCCGATGGGGGCGATCATGTCGATGACGCGGGAGGTGGTGTTCTCCTCGGCCCGGATGTCCCGCTCCAGCTGGAGCATGGCAGTGGGATGGAGGGGGGTGAGGTTTTCGAACAGAATCTTGTGCTTGGCGTTCTCCGGCGGCTCGCCGTTGACCTTGTCCACCTTCACCAGGGCGAAGTAGCGTTCGCCGTCCTTGGGGGTGCGGATCTCGCCTTCCACCGTGTCGCCGGTGTGCAGGTTGAAGCGGCGGATCTGGCTGGGGGAGACATAGATGTCGTCCGGGCCGGCCAGGTAGGAAGTGTCGGGGGAACGCAGGAAACCGAAGCCGTCGGGCAGGACTTCCATGGTGCCTTCGCCGTGGATGCTCTCCCCCTTCTTGGCTTGGTTCTTGAGCAGGGCGAAGATCAGGTCCTGCTTGCGCATGCGGCTGGCGCCGTCGATTTCATTGGTGACGGCCATCTCCACCAATTCGGAGACGTGCTTCAATTTCAGGTCGGATAAATGCATATGCGGAGAAAACTCGTGGTAGGAACGGGGAGAGTTGGGAGAACGGTACGACGGGAAAGGAGTTGCGCCTGAACCCGTCCGGGGCGGGTGTTATGCTTGGTTGGCCCGGAGGGAGGTGTTCAGGCGCAGAATAGCTGCTTCAAATATTGCTGTCAATGAACGCGGTGAGCTGGGACTTGGACAGGGCGCCGACTTTGGTGGCTTCCACGTTGCCGTTCTTGAAGATCATCAGGGTGGGAATGCCGCGGATGCCGAACTTGGGCGGGGTCTGCTGGTTCTCGTCGATGTTGAGCTTGGCCACCTTGAGCCGGCCGGAATATTCCTGGGCCACTTCATCCAGGATCGGGGCGATCATCTTGCACGGGCCACACCAATCCGCCCAAAAGTCGACCAGTACGGGAAGCTCGGCCTGCAGCACCTCGCCCTCGAAGCCGTCGTCGGTGATGTAATGGATGTGTTCGCTCATGGAAACCTCGTGTGTGTTTTTCGGGGAAATCGACCCGCACAGAAAAGCCCGGGTCCGGGGTCAAGCGCTATCCTAACCAAAAACAGGGGGGATGGGAAGCCGGGCGCGGCAGGGTAAAATGTCCGCCATGACTCCCCATTCCCTGCCGCCATGAGCGCCCCCCTCCCCTGCAGCAGCCGGCTGGTGCGCACCGCCGCGGCCCGTCTGGTCCGGACGGAGGCGGCCCGGCTGCCGGACCTGTCCGGCGTCACCGTGCTGCTGCCCCACCTGCGGGCCGCCGCCGATTTCAGCCGGGAACTGGGCCGGGAAGCCAAGCTCCCCGCCCTGCTCCTGCCGAAAATCACCACCCTGCGGGACTGGGCAGAAAGCGTTCCGGGGCAGGAGCCCCTGCCCGACAGCCGGCGGGAAACCATGCTTTACCAGGTCTTGCGGGACGGCAACTGGTTCCCCGAAACCGACCTGTGGCAGGTCAGCGCCGAACTGCGCCAGCTGGCCGACGAACTCACCCGCTGGCGGGTGGCCCTGCCCGATTCCTGGGATGATTTCGCCGACCGCCTGACCCGGGCCTACCGGGCCCGCGCCAACGCCTCCCTGCGCTTCGAAGCCAAGCTGGTGCACGAAATGTGGTTCGCCCTGGCCCGGGACAGCGGCGCCCCGGACCGGGAAAGCGCCTACGCCCTGCGCCTGGCGGCCCTGGCGCAATCCGCCCCCGGCCCCCTTTACGCCTTGGGGCTGGAAGACCTGTCTCCGGCGGAAAACGCCTTCCTCGACGCCTACGCCCAGCACCAGCCGGTGCACCGCATCGCCGCCCCGGAACCCGACCCGATTTCCCAAACCCTTCGCGCCGCCTGGCCGGAAGGGGCCGCGCCGCCCCTGCGGCAGCGGGCCTCCGGCGCCGGCACCGTGCCCCTCACCGGCCGCCTCACCCTGTTCGGCGCCCACTCCCTGGAGCAGGAAGCCCAGGCGGTGGACGTGAAAGTGCGCCAGTGGCTGGTGGACGGCAAAGGCCCCCTCGCCATCGTCGCCCAGGACCGCCTTGTGGCCCGCCGCGCCCGGGCCCTGCTGGAGCGGGCCGGGGTGCTGGTGGAGGACGAAACCGGCTGGACCCTCTCCACCTCCTCCGCCAGCACCGTGGTGCGCCGCTGGCTGGACTGCCTGGCGAGCCGCTTCTACCACCTGGACCTGCTGGACCTGGCGAAATCCCCTTTTCTGCTGGCCGACTGGGAGCCCGCCCGGCGCAAGGAGGCGGTCTACGGCCTGGAGCGCCTGCTGCGGGAGCGCAGCATCGTCTCCCATCTCAACCGCTACCTGGACACGGCCAAGCGCCGGGAGGGGTTGGAAGACGCCGTCGCCCTGCTGGAGCGCCTTGCCGCCGCCCAGACCCTGTTCACCCGCCGCGCCCGCACGCTCAGCGCCTGGCTCCACACCCTACTGGAAAGCCTCGCCTTGCTGGGCATCCAGCCCGGCCTGGAGAAGGACATCGCCGGCCGCCAACTGCTGCAACTGCTCAAGAACCGCCAGCGGGAGCTGTCCTTCGATTCCGCCACCTTCGCCCTGGCCGAGTGGAAGCAGTGGCTCTACCGCCTGCTGGACGGCGCCACCTTCCGGGACGAGCGCATCGCCAGCCCGGTGGTCTTCACCCACCTGGCCAACGCCCGGTTGCGGGCCTTCGGCGGCGTGGTCATCGCCGGAGCCGACGCCGCCCACCTGCCGGGCAAGGACGCCGGCCAGCTGTTCTTCAACCAGTCGGTGCGGGAGGAGTTGGGCCTGCCCGGCCGCGCCGCCGCCCTCGCCCGCCAGGAGCGGGAGCTGGTGGACCTGCTGGCCGACAGCGGCGAGGTCTTCGTCACCTGGCAGGCGCGCAAGGACGGCGAGCCCAACCTGCTCTCCCCCTGGTTCGAGCGCCTGGAGACCTTTCACCGCCTGGCCCACGGGGAAGGCCTGCGGGACGATGCCTTCGCCGCGCTAATCGCCGCGGCCCAAGTCAAGGATGAAGGCGGAAGGATGAAGGATGAAGTGTCGAGTCCTGCGGACGGCTTTTCTCCCTCATCCTTCATTCTTCATCCTTCATCCTTTCCTTCCCCGTCGCTACCCGTCCCCCTGGTGCCCCAAACCATTTCCGCCAGCAGCTACAACAGCCTGCTGGCCTGCCCCTACCAGTTCTACGCCCGCCACGGCCTGCACCTGAACGAACTGGACGAGGTGCAGGAAGGCCTGGAAAAGCGCGACTACGGCGAATACCTCCACGCCATCCTGTGCCGCTTCCACCAAGCCCACCCGACCATCGCCGGCGGGGATGACACCGCCCTGCAGGCCGAACTGGCAGCCATCAGCGACGAAGTTTTCGCCGCCGCCACCGAAGCCAGCTATCTGAGCCACGCCTGGGCCCTGCGCTGGAAAGCCCTGATTCCCGACTACCTGGGCTGGCAGCGGGAACGTGAGGCCCAGGGCTGGCGGGTGGAGGAAAGCGAGGTGCAGCGCACCCGCGACGTCTTGCTCCCCGATGGCCGCACCCTCACCCTCAAGGGCCGCCTGGACCGGGTAGACGGCAACGGGAACAGCTTCGCCGTCCTGGACTACAAGGCCCAGGGCGCGAAGAAGCTGGAAAACAAACTCAAGGAACCCGGGGAGGACGTCCAGCTTCCGGTCTACGCCCTGCTCCACGGCAGCGCGGTGACCGAAGCCGCCTTCGTCAGCCTGGAGCGGGAGGGGGTGAAAAGCGTCCCCCTGGAGCAGGACGCCGCCGAACTGGGCGCCGCCGTGGAAGCCCGCCTGGCGGAACTGTTCGACGCCCTCCACCACGGCGCCGGCCTGCCCGCCCAGGGCCTGCCGGAGGTGTGCGACTGGTGCGAAATGCGCGGCCTGTGCCGCAAGGACCATTGGCAATGAGCCCGCCACGGACCCACCCCTTCCCCCTTGACGGGGGAAGGCTGGGATGGGGGTGAAGATGGAACATCTACAAACCAGTCGTTCCAGAGCATTGAGAAAGAATCTGACTGATGCCGAAAAGCTGCTGTGGCGCCACTTGCGCTGTCGCCAAGTTGGCGAACACAAGTTCCGCCGCCAATATCCGCTGGGGAATTACATTGTGGACTTCGTGTGCCTGAAGGCTCGGCTGATTGTCGAAATCGACGGCGGTCAACATGCCGAACAAGCGGAATATGATGCGAAGCGAGACGCTTGGCTTGAGCAACAGCAGTTCCGAGTTTTGCGATTCTGGAACACCCAGGTAATGCAAGAAACCGCCGCCGTGTTAGCCGTCATCGACGCTACGCTGAACAACGATCACCCCCATCCCAACCTTCCCCCGTCAAGGGGGAAGGAGTAGTACGGTGCCAGATCAAACTATGTCGAACTCCTTCAACCAAACCGCCCTGAACCCCGCCCGCTCGGTGGTGATCGAAGCCTGCGCCGGCAGCGGCAAGACCTGGCTGCTGGTGTCCCGCATCGTGCGCCTCTTGCTGGCCGGGGTGCCGCCGGGGGAAATCCTCGCCATCACCTTCACCCGCAAGGCGGCCCAGGAGATGGAGGCCCGGCTGCGGGAGTGGCTGGAGTTCCTGGCCCTGGCGGACGACGACCAAGTGCGCAAGTTCCTGCGGGAACGGGCGGTGCCCGAGGCCGAAATCAACGCCGCCCTGCCCCGCGCCCGAGGCCTGTTCGAAGCCTTCCTCACCGCCCGCCCGGGCCTCACCGTCAACACCTTCCACGGCTGGTTCCTGCAACTGCTCCAGCGGGCGCCCCTGGAAAGCGGCTACGCCGGCGCCCAGTCCCTGCTGGACCAGACCTCCGCCCTGCTGGAGGAGGCTTGGCAGAGCTTCGCCGAAGACTTGCAGGACGACCCCGACGGCGATGCCGCCCAGGCCCTCAACCGCCTGTTCGCCGCCCACGGCCTCGCCTCCACCCATGGCCTGCTGGAGAACTTCGTCGCCCGGCGGGCCGAGTGGTGGGCCTTCGTCGGCGACCGGGCGGATGCGGTCGCCCACGCCCTGGAACAACTGCGGGACGAATGGGACGTGGACCCCGAGGCCGACGTCCTTGGCACTCTGGCCAACCTGCCTGGCCTGGAAGGGGAACTCCAGTCCTATCTGGGCCTGCTGGAAACAAACACCGACAAGGACAAGGAACTGGCCGCCAACTTGGTGGCAGCCCTCGCCAACGCCGCCCCGGAAGAATGGTTCCGGGGCATCTGCGCCGCGCTCTTCATCGGCGGCGGCGAAGGCACGCCCCGTGCACGCAAAGCCAGCGGCGCCCAGGCCAAGCGCCTCGGCGCTTCCGGCGAGGAGCGCCTGCTCGATCTCCATTCGAAACTTTGCCAACGCTTCGACGCCGCCCGCACGGCGCTGGCCGCCCAGGCCGCCTACGCCTTCAACCGGGACGCGCTGCTGTGCGGCGCCGCCCTGCTGGGAAAATTCCAGCAGCTCAAGGCGGACCAGCAGGGCCTGGATTTCGCCGACGTGGAATGGCGCGTCCACCAACTCCTGGCCCGCTCCGACTACGCCGCCGCCATGCAGTACAAGCTGGACGCCCGCTACCGCCACATCCTGCTGGACGAGTTCCAGGACACCAACCCCCTGCAATGGCAGGTGCTGAAATCCTGGCTCGCCGCCTCCGGCGAGGCGGGCAGCCCCCCGACTGTGTTCCTGGTGGGAGACCCCAAGCAGTCCATCTACCGCTTCCGCCGCGCCGAGGCCCGGCTGTTCGCCCTGGCGGGGGATTTCCTGGAAGCCGAATACGGCGCCGCCCGCCTGTCCCAGAACGCCTCCCGCCGCTGCGCCCCGGCGGTGATCGAGCGGGTGAATCAGGTGTTCGCCCAGGAGGCCGACTATGACCTCTTCCACCCCCACGACTCCCTGCAACCGGAACTGGCCGGCGGCGTGGAAGTGCTTGAACTGGCCAAGGATGAAGGCGAAAGGATGAAGGATGAAGGAACGTGTCCTGCGGACCAATCTATGGAAAAAACCCGCGAAGCGACCACCCTTCATCCTTCATCCTTCATCCTTCATCCTTTACGCAATCCGCTGACGACCCCCCGCCAGGATACCGAGGACCGCCGCTACGAAGCCGAAGCCCGCCAGGTGGCCGACGGCATCAACGCCATCGTCGGCCGCTGGGCGGTGGCGGGTGAAAGCGGCCCGCGCCCGGCGGGCTACCGGGACGTAATGCTGCTGGTGCGCCGCCGCACCAAGCTGGAAGCCTACGAGAAGGCCCTCAAGCACGCCCGCATTCCCTTCGTCAGCACCCGCCGCGGCGGCCTGCTGGACACCCTGGAGTGCCGCGACCTCACCGCCCTGCTGGAATTCCTCGCCGCCCCCTTCGCCGACCTGAAGCTGGCCCACGCCCTGCGCTCGCCGGTGTTCGGCTGCCCCGACGACGACCTTATCGCCCTCGCCGGCAGGGAAGAACCCACCTGGTGGCGGCGCCTGCGCGCTCTGGCCGACGCCGGCGAGGCCAGCCCCACCCTGGCCCGGGCCCGCCACCTGCTGGCCGACTGGCTCAGGCTGGCGGACACCCTGCCGGTGCACGATCTGCTGGACCGCATCTATTTCCACAGCGATCTGCTGGAGCGCTACCGGGCCGCCGTGCCGGAGGCGCTGCAAGGCGCCGTGGCGGCCAACCTCCACGCCTACCTGGAACTGGCCCTGGCGACGGACAGCGGCCGCTACCCCAGCCTGGCCAAATTCCTGCGCCAGATCGCCGAACTGCGCCGGGCCGCCGACCAGGAGGCGCCGGACGAAGGCGCCATCGGCGACAGCGCCAACGCCGTGCGCATCCACACCGTCCACGAGGCCAAGGGCCTGGAATCTCCGGTGATCTGGCTGCTGGACGCCAACGCCGCCCCCAATCCGGACCGAGGCTACCGGGTATTGCTGGACTGGCCGCCGGAAGACCCCGCCCCGCGCCACTTCTCCCTCTACGCCCGAAGCGCCGCCCTCACGCCCCAGCAGCAAAAGCTGCTGGAAGACGAAGCCGCCATCGCCGCCCGGGAAAACCTCAACCTGCTCTACGTCGCCATGACCCGCGCCAAGCAGGCCCTGCTGGTGAGCGGCTGCGAAACCCGGAAGGGCAGCGGCGGCAGCTGGCACGCCAAGCTCCAGGCCGCCGCCGGCGAGGACGCCGGGTCCATCGCGCCGATTTTCGAAACCACGCGGCCCGCGGCGCCCGCAGCGGAAACCCCCGCCGCCGTCACCGCCGACCCGCGCCTGAACGTCCCCCTGGCCGTAGGCCAGCGGGAACAGGCCGAGCAGACGCCCCAGCAGCGCTTCGGCATCCGCCTCCACACCCTGCTGGAATGGCTCGCGCCCCCCGATGCGCTGACCGACAAGGCCGCCCTGCAAGACCGGCTGGAGCTGGAGCACGACGAATTCGAGCCCCTGTGGCAGGAGGCCCTGGCCGTGCTGCAAGCGCCCCACCTGCAAGCCTTCTTCGACCCGGCCCAATACTGCCGGGCCTGGAACGAACTGCCCTACCGCAACGCCGCCGGCGAAATCCGCCGCATCGACCGCCTGGTGGAGCGGGACGACGCCTTCTGGGTGCTGGACTACAAGGCCGCCGAAGGCGCCGCGAACCCCGCCAAAGCCGCCGCGCCTTACCTGGGCCAGCTGGCCGAGTACCGCAGCGCGGTGGCCGCCGCCTTCCCCGGCAAGCCGGTGCGCTGCGCCCTGGTGTTCAAGGGCGGGGTGCTGCACGAAGTGCCGTAGCGCAGGCGACCTCGCCTGCAACGGGCGCCAGCCCGCCCAACGGCGGGCAATGCAGGCGAGGTCGCCTGCGCTACAAAGGTTTACGCCAGGAACCACGGCGCCTACACTACGACTAAATTCCTCACCAGGAACCGCCCATGCGCCTTTCGCTGTTGTTCGCCTGCCTGCTCCTCACCCTCCCCGCCGTTGCCGCTCCGGTCGAAGCCACCACCGCCACCGGCGACAAGGTCCTGCTCCACCCCAACGGCCGCTGGCAGTACGTGGACGCAACGAAAGCCGAAGCCGCGAAAAAAGTCGCCGACCAATACCCGGAAAACCAGCTTCGCCCCGAAGCCGCCCAGGGCGGCTGGATGGGCCTGGGCCGCGCGGTGATGCCGGGGGACAAGGACTACAACCGCGGCTCCCTCAGCGGCAAGGGGCGCTAAGATGGACCCCTTCCTGCAAGCCGCCATCGACGAAGCCCGTCAGGGCTTGCAGGAAGGCGGCATCCCCATCGGCTCGGTGCTGGTGCACCAGGGCAAGATCATCGGCCGCGGCCACAACCGCCGGGTGCAGAACGGCAGCGTCATCCTCCACGGCGAAATGGACGCCTTCGAAAACGCCGGCCGCCAGCCCGCTTCCGTCTACCGGGAATGCATGCTCTACACCACCCTCTCCCCCTGCCCCATGTGCAGCGGCGCCATCGCCCTCTACGGCATCCCCAAAGTGGTGATCGGCGAGAACCGCAACTTCATGGGGGAGGAGGAATGGCTCAAGAGCCGGGGGGTCGAAGTAGAAGTGGTGGACGACCCCGCCTGCGTCGAACTGATGCGCCGCTTCGCGGCGGAGCACCCCACCCTGTGGAACGAAGACATTGGCGTCTGACCGAGGAGTCCCATGAAAAACCCCGTCCAAGCCTTTCTGCACCTGATCCTCGACCTGATCCTGTTCGCTCTCATGCTGCTGGGCGTGGTCGGCATCGTGTTCAAGTTCATCATGCCGGAAGGCTGGCTGTCCGAAGGCTGGGACCTGATGTGGAAAAAGAACCCCGGCTACGCCTTCTTCTTCATCCTCGCCGCCATCCTCGCCTTCGTCTTCGGCAAGCGCTGGCTGGACACCCTCAACCTCCAGGCCCGGTCGGGAAATTTCATTGCTTATGCGTGGGCGCTGCTGGGGGTGTATTTTGCGGTGAAGCTGGGGCTGACCGGGACGATTTGAGGGGAGCGCTTCCCGCAATTGATCGCCTGAAGCCACCCGCGGCAAAGCGGCCCGAGGCGAAACCCGGCTAAGTAGTTCCCCCACTATTCAGCTGCCTGACCGCTTCCGTATCATCACCCCCTTGTCATGGCATGGGTAACGGGACCCGGGGGAAGAACCATGAAGTCCGTGTTTCACGAACTGATCAGCGAAGACCTGGACAAGGTCAAGGCGCGCGCCGCCCGGCAGGCCTATCAAGGCGGCCAGCGCATATTCTCCGCCGGGGACGCCGCCGATTACATCTATTTCATCGACTCCGGCGAAGTCTCCATCTTCATCGACAAGTTCAATACCCGGGAAGAAATCCAGGTCCTCGGCCCGGGGGATTATTTCGGCGAAATGGCGATCTTCTTCAACGACAAGCGCACCGCCTCCGCCGCCGCCAAGAGCGACGCCACCCTGCTGACCGTCACCAAGAAAGAGTTCCTCGATTTCATGGGGGAAGAGAGCGAAATCGCCGCCAAGATCAATGGCGTGCTCGCCAAGCGCAACGCGGAACTGGCCCTGAAGGAAAAGCTCATCCACGTCACCGGCTTCAACAGCAAATCGCTCCACATCGGCATCAAAGGCGACCCCTCCCTGCGGGAATCGGCCCTCACCCGGGAGCGGTACGAAAGCGAAGTGGACAAAATCCTCCAGGAACTGGTCATCGCCCTGGAAGACATGCTGCTCAACCGCTGCGTGCACCAGGTTTTCATCAGCTTCAACAGCGGGGAAATCCGGGTCTCCACCGTCCTGGACCCCTTCAGCGAGGAATTCCATCCGGCCCGCATGCTTCTGGACGAAGCGTATGTGGAGCGCCACTTCCCCCCCATCGACTACGAGAGCAAGGCCGCGCTGATCCGAAATCTCTACCAGGCATTCAACCGCCACCCGTTCTTTGCGGAGCTGCCGGAGCATTTGCAGAATGTGTTCGGCGGTTACTACGAGACGTGGCAGCCCGTTCCAGCGGAGGAAGTTGCACGCACCCTATCCCAGCTGCCCGTGCTGCGCAGCATCCCCAACTACTACGTGCGCAACGCCACCATCAGCACCATCCGCGACGCCATCCACATGCAGTTCAACTGCGACGGGTCACATATCGTCAGCTCCGAAGGCTACATTCGGTTTTTGGAAGAGAATCTCTAGGGGGAGTTGTCGCGCTTCGCGCGGAGGTTTGGGTGTCGGGGGCTGCCCGACAGCAGGTTACCTTCTTTTGCTTGCCCAAAAGAAGCGTAACCCAAGAAAAGGGCACCCCACTACACCGCCCTACGCTTCGCTACGGGTTCCCTGCGTTGCTCGCCGAGCCGGGCGGCTGAGGAACTCGGCCTACGGCCTCAGACACCCTCAGCCGAAGGCCCCCGGCCCGGCTGCGCTACTCGGCGGCGCAGAGGGGAGGAAAAGCGTCGTTGAGCGACCGTTCGAGGGTAACCATGCTGTGCAGTTACCGTAATCACCTGACACCTGCCGTTTCTGGCGGGTACTAGTTTAAGCAGCCTGCGGGGTATTTTCCATGGTGGCCGCTTTTGCCTTGGGCTTGCCCCGCTTGAACTGCGCCA
>Ga0209269_1000497_pt1 | contig 36170 bp, 33 predicted proteins | sample MTBAKMMethaMetaG_FD_187455 | JGI IMG/M metagenome (GOLD analysis project Ga0209269, IMG submission 187455) | Enrichment culture microbial communities from Arthur Kill intertidal strait, New Jersey, USA, that are MTBE-degrading - MTBE-AKM (Arthur... | ecosystem: Environmental > Aquatic > Marine >... | reverse complement strand
GGCTCTGTTTCGAGTCGAAGTAGTGGTAAAAAGCCCCTTTGGAGATACCGAGTTCTATAAGAATGTCCTGAACAGACATTTGCTCATAACCTTTGGTGTAGATGAGCTTTTGCGCAGCGTCCAGAATCTCTCCACGTTTCTGCTGGTATTCTTCAGGATTAATTAAACGAGGCATCGCATACCTTCCTAATATTTTTAATAAACCGACCGACGGTTTATTAATTGACAAAATTATATGGGGATTTGAATAGAAAGTCAATGGTGATTTTAAAAATTATGAAAAAAAAGACTATCCAAAAAATTTTGAATAATCTTCATAATTGTAGGACGAAGATGAATTCAAGTCCATCCCAGATGATTTTAAAATTCACCTCAAAGCTCCGACGACTTTAGCTTTTAGATTTGAAAAATGAAATGGAAAATGCCTAAGAAAAGGAGTATCCCATCACTTGGGTCCTTCTTAGGAATAGCCTGATATGGGGAAATCTGCGCGAAATCTTAATCTAGCCAATTCATTTTCTGGCGGCATAGCCAGTAACACTGCACCTATGACAGGAGGGTGTTTGAGGTAGATTAGTTTTGCCTTTTTCGCGAAACAAAGTACTTTTCTTTTCAGTGGATTGACCATCCATCGCTCTTGTTTGAATAAACTGCCGATTAATACTAATTCAAAACCAATATCCTCAAAGTTTAGTTGGTTTACTACACCTTTCACCATATCTGCGAGGGTGTCGGTGGCATGATTAATAATATTAATCGCTTGTTGATCACCAGCTTCAGCTGCCTGGAATACTAGAGGGGCATCCTTCGGATCTGGTAATAATCTTTGAGTAGACCATGCTTCGATTAATTCGCCAAAATCTCCAAAATTGTACTTCTCCATAAATAGATTTGAAAGCAAAGTTGGTTCAGTGCGTTTACACCAACTCTTTGCGATTGCCTGGATAGCGTATCTTACTAGATCTGCCCCCCCCGCATCTTCTCCCATAAGAGGCCCTGCGCCAGTTACTCTGCCAATTCTAAGTAGATCGGGTTTTATACCGATGCAATTTGATCCAGTGCCTGCAATTATTCCAACTCCCCAACCATTATTTGATCCAGCCAATAATCCGATCAAGGAGTCGTTTTCCATCCGAAAAGGGATTTTCCAGCCACATCTGCGAATCGCCTCTACGTGGTCATTAACCTGAGACAGCCAATCAAGCCCTGAGATACCTAAAGCCATTTTCGATATCTGATCCTGTATCAAATTTGCTTGGCTAAGCGCCTGATTGCATGATTCTTCGAGAGCATGACAAAATCCATCATATCCGACAATTTCGTGATTTCCACATCCGGAAAATCCAATTCCTAATAATTTTCCGGTTTCAGCAACTATAGCCGCCTGTGTTTTTGTCCCACCGACATCGACTCCCAAATAATAACTCACTGTTTTACCTCAAGACCAAAAATTTGGTAATAATGGCTTATTAATTTCTAGTAGATCATTGATCATATCAGGTATTTTATCCACATTCGGTCCAAGAGGATGAGTCAATATTGCTTGATAAAGCATCTGACGGTTGCCCGTAACAGCAGCAATAGCGGTTAATTTCTCATATGATTTAATCTGAGTCATTAATCCGCTAACAGAAAGGGGCAGGGGGCTTGTTGGAATGGGAGTAAAACCTCGATCATCAACAATACAAGGCATTTCCATTACCCAATCTTCGGCAATTCCAGGAACAGCATTATTTTGTCTGGTATTCACAATGTGTATATTTGAAAGTTGGTTAAAGTGACTGTTGATTAACTGAGTTGCTACGGTGGAATAGTATGCGCCACCTCGGGACATTAAGCCTTCTGGCAGATCAACCTTTTCGGAATTGGAATAATCTCTGAGTAATTCCTGCTCAACCATTTGTACTGTTTCTGCTCTGGATGGAGGCCACTCTTCTTGAAGAGCTAACATTTTATTCGTGTCATAATAATAATGTAAATAGTTATTTGGCACCATTCCAAGATTTTCAATAAGTTTTGGATCCCATTCCGGGTTTGATACAGTTTTTAGTTGTTGAAGGAAATGTTTTAAAACAATCTGCCACTCATCTTTTCCATCAATAAATAACCCGCGGTTCCAGGAGAGATGATTTAGCCCCAATGTGTTTAATTGGGCGCGGGAGGGATCAATTGTCTGATTTGTCGCCTGCTGGAAAATATCCAAGAATTTCATTTTCGCGTGATAAGGAGCATTACATAAACCGACACTTATTACATCGGGGGCAAATGTTTGTAATGCTTCAGTAACCAAACCTGAGGGATTAGAAAAATTGATCAATACTGCTTTCGGAGCAACTTTTCTAATGGTATTGGCTACCTCAAGAATCACTGGTATTGTCCGTATAGCTTTTGCCATCCCCCCAATACCGGTTGTCTCTTGGCCGATAATTCCATACTTTTTTCCTAAATATTCGTCATTTTTTCGAGCATTCATCATGCCCACCCTTACCTGGGTGATGACATATGAAGCACCCTGAATAGCAAATTCCAAAATATCCGTTTTTGATACTTTAAAGTTGACCTTTTTTGTGGCACAATATCGCTCAATAAATCCACCAACTGAATCTAATCGATATGGATCAATGTCCATTAAACAAATTTCGTCCACAGGAAGTTGGTCAGACAAGTTGATAAATCCCGAAATTAATTCTGGGGTATAAGTTGATCCTCCACCAATCACACAAATTTTCATGAATATCTCCTTAACTAGCAAAAATCATCAATAGCTTTTCGAGTGCTTTTTAACAAGCGCGCGTGTGAGTTCCATTCGCTAATTTGAAAATGATAAAGATCTTGAATTGAGTGAAAAATAAAAAACCCGCCTTGAATCGGACTATTCTTTAATTCCAGTCAATTTAACGCCCTGGATAAAGGTTTTTTGAGCGAAGAAGAATGCCACAATAATCGGCAAAGTAAATACAACTGCTGCGGCCATTAACTGATTCCAGGCTACTGCATGCTGGCTGTAATAATCTTGCAGACCAATTGCAATAGTGAATTTTGAAGGATCCGTAAGGTATATCAATGGACCTGTAAAATCATTCCAGGTCCATAAGAATGAGAATACAGCTACGGTGGCAATAACGGGTCGGGTTAGTGGTAATATGATCCTTAAGAAGATCTGCCAGTCTGAGGCACCATCAACCTTGGCTGCGTCACATATTTCTTGGGGAATTGTCCTGTAGAATTGGCGCATCATAAAAATCAGATAAGCGTTTCCAAAAAATGTGGGAACAATTAATGGTAAGAATGAGTTTCCCCAGCCTAATACTTTTGTAAAAAAGATATACATTGGAATCATTGTGACCTGGAATGGAAGCATCATTGTGCTCAAGACAAGAATGAACATCATATCTCGACCAGGCCACTCTATTTTGGCAAATCCATAAGCGGGTAATGCACAGGAAAACACGGTTCCAATGACGGTAAAGAAAGTAATGATCAGGCTGTTTTTTACATAAGTCCAAAAATTTACATCAAGACCTGGTCGTAAAGATCGATTCATTGCATCGATATAATTTTGAAAGCGGAACCGCACTTCTAGCACTGGTTTGGCATATTTCATTTTTTCAACAATGGTTGATTGGGGATCTTCTGGCCCTATGAATGTGCCTTTTCCAGATGCAATTTTTATTAATGCCAATCTTTGAGTGTTGCCGTTTATTGTTAAATCGTACAATGGATACGAGTTGCCATCAAGCTCAATGGTTTTATTGTCACGAGGAAGCCAGGTTTGTGGTACACGAAACACATCTTGTTCGGTTTTAAGTGAAGTAGAAACCATCCAAACGAAGGGAAGAATAAAAAGTAACCCAACCATTACTACTAAGAAATGTTGAATGACTTTTAGAATTGGATGGTTTCTGTGGAAATGCAATGAGAATTGAGATTCTTGTTTCATTTTTTTATCCCAGGTAATAAGTCCAGCGTTTTGAAACCCGTAATAGGATTAAGGTACAAACCAAAATAATCAAAAATAATATCCAGGCCATTGCAGATGCTGCACCCATATTAAATTGATTGAAACCAAGAAAGTACAAATAGACACTATAGAACAGTGTGGAACCAAGTGGAGCACCCAAAGATGAGCTGTTCATCACAGATCCAGATGCGGACGCGAACAAGTATGCCTGTGTAAAATATTGAAACATCGCAATTACACCGGTAATTAAATTGAAGAGGGTCAGTGGGGATACGATAGGGATGGTAATATGCCATAAACGCTGGAACCAATTTGCTCCGTCCAGATCAGCTGCTTCGATTAGGGAAACTGGCACATCTTGCAAACCTGAAAGATAAATGACAATTGTCTGCCCCATTCCCCAAAACCCCATGATCATCAAGGCCGGCTTTGACCAAAAAGGATCATGAAACCAATCGGGGGAGTGCATTCCAACTAATTCGAGGATTTGATTAATCATTCCCGAATTTGGATTTAAAATCCACATAAATAATAATGTTGACGACACTGTGGGAACGATGGATGGAAGAAAATAAATGACCCGGTACAAAGACTGACCTTTGATTTTGAAATTCAGCAGTAATGCGCATATAAATGAGAATAATAATGTGAGCGGTACCGCAATCAATACCATATAAAAGGTGTTCTTTAGTGAAAGCCAAAAATATGGATCTTTTTCCAATAGATAAACATAATTTTGCAGTCCAATAAAAACGGGTGGTTTCTTTACATGATATTCGGTGAAGCTGTAGTAAAGTGACGAGCCCATAGGATATACAGTAAAAACCAAAAAACCAATAATCCATACAGATACAAAACTGATCCCAGAAATAAAATTACGTCTGGTTGTTTTGGTCCAAGTCACTTTTTGTGATTTTAATCGAGACGATATAGATTCTTGAGTCAAGGAATTCTCCTCTCTAACACAGGTGGATTGGAAATATCCATATCCAATCCACCTTGTTTTACACATTTACTAGTTTACGGAATTGTTAATTGTACAACCAGTGTTTATTGTCCGAGAGCCTGGTCCAATTTTTCCTGAAGATAAATCTGGGCTTCTTCTAATAATGGTGCAGGATCTTGTTCGAAGTGTAATACTTTTTCTTCCACTTCGGCTAATTTAGCGGACATATCACCTGCGACTGGACCAAAATCGAGCGGACGGGCATTTGGGCTGGCAGCAAGGTCGCACATCAAGGACAAATACTCGTTTTCACTGAAGCGAGGATCCGCAAAGGCACTTTTGCTCGTCGGAATATTGAAGTTGTTATACATTTGCTCGGCAATGATATCGCCACGCATCAACCATGCCAGCATTTTTCCAGCCAATTCGGGATTTTTGGTTTCAGTGGGGATAACTACAACCGAACCTGCCAGAGTAACGGAATTGGCGAATTCAGATTTAGCCTCAGGTGCGGGTACAGGGGCGATTCCGAAATCCAGCTCAGGTTTGTATTTCTGAATGAAATTCGGGCTGGGTTGCCATTCACCATCAATGTACATGGCCAGTTTTCCAGCATAGAAAGCCTGGTCTGGAGAAGCATATTGGCCACCGGAAGCGATGAACTTTAAAACCTCTTCAGTTCCATATTTTTTATAAAACTGCTGTTGGAAGTTCAACGTCTCGATCATTTCTGGAGTATTGATAGTTACAGTTTTACCATCCTCTGAATACCAAGAGCCGCCATTCAGCGCCAAGAGAATATCGCTATGAGTCCAGGGATAATCTGAGATAAAACCTAATTGTTGGATTTCGCCATCCTCAATGATGGTGAGTTTCTCAGCCATGGCTGATAGCTCTTCCCAAGATGCAGGAGGTGTCTCAGGATCTAACCCGGCCTCTTCAAACAAAGTCTTATTCCAGTAGAGAACAGAAAGATCAGTTCCCCAAGGCAGACAGTAATATTCATCACCCAATTGACAATAAGAAAGAGTCGCGGGAATAATATCATCCATGTCAATCGCGTTATCGGTAATTACTTGATTGAGGGGTTTGATTAAACCCTCTCGAGACCAAGTGGATACTACATCCGGCCAACCGTAGATAAGGACATCGGGCGGCTCATTACCAGAAAGAGCTGGAATAATCTTGTCAAGGGGTACGTTCGCGTTTACCTCAACTTTAACCCCATACTCTTCTCCAAAACGATCGAAGAGAGATTGAAGTTGGGCGGGATTATCACCCCAACCAATCCAGACCTTCAATGTCACTGGGTCCGTGCCAGTTTCGGCGGGAGCCTGAGTGGCTGCTGAGTTGTCGGCAGCCTGTTCTGATTGCTGGGTACTTGATTCAGCAGGGGCCTGGGTCGGCGCAGCACAGCCAACGAGCAAGCTGGCAATTACTACCAGCAAAACCATGACGGATAACAGTTTGCTTCTCATTTTCTTTTTGTTCCTCCTGGAAACAACGGTTGATTTGGGGCTTGACTTGATTAATGTGTAGATGTATACTTATCTACACATCTATATATAACATAACGAAATATCATTGTCAAGTAGCAATCAAGAATTCGTTTGTCATCTAAGGAAACCCGAATAGAATTTAATATAGGCTCATTAATTAACATTAAGAGAGAGTGGTTATGCATAATTGGAAACAACTTTTTCAAATAGATTTTGATGAAAAATCGCCGTTGTACTTTCAAATATTAACGAGAGTCAAGAAATTAGTTCAAAACGGTGTTTTACTACCTGGAGAGGCGTTACCATCTGAACAGGAGATGGGCGAATATTTTAACGTAAGTAGATTAACCATGCGCCGTGCGGTAGGAGATTTAGTAGAGGAAGGTTGGTTAGTTCGAAAGAAAGGAACTGGAACCTTTGTAGCCGAACCTAATGTTCGCACCGTTATTCCAAGAACATTGGGCTTTTCAAGTAAAATGCGTGCAATGGGGTTAAATCCTGAGAGCCGTGTTCTGAAGGTGATGCGTGGTATGGCTGTTGATGAAGCAGCGATATATTTACGAATTGAAATTGGCGCGCCAATTGTGGAAATTTCTCGGGTCAGGTTTGTAGATCATGAACCGGTAATGTTGGAAACAACAATCCTTTCTGAGGAACGATTTCCTGAGGTGATTAATGCACACTTAGAAAATAAATCTTTGTATGCATACCTTTTAGAACAATATAATGTTTCAGTTAAGAGTATTGACCAGACTTTTCGTCCGATAATGCTTTCTTCTGAACAATGTGCTTTGCTCAACGTTGCGCCGAATTCCTTAGCTTTGGAGTCAAGTGTGGTGGCGTTTGATGAAAACAATAAAGTTATTGAGTTCTCTCGGTCTATCACCCGAGAGGATAAATGTCAATTCTTATTTCACTTTCGTGAAACCGCAACACAGGAATGATCATGGATTTTATAGAGTTTCTGCGAATTATTGAAAAAGGATTAATAGTATCCTGTCAGGCGTTGAAAGAAGAACCCCTTTATGGTTCGGAGATCATGGCTGCGATGGCGTTGGCGGCAGAGCAGGGAGGCGCTGTTGCAATTCGCGCAAATTCCGCAAGTGATATTTGTGCAATTAGAAAAAAAGTTAAACTCCCCATTATTGGATTACATAAGGTGAATTATCCTGGTTTTGATGTGTATATCACTCCAACAATTAAAGAAGCGTTGGATATTTCAAATGCCGGGGCAGATATGATCGCGGTTGACGCAACTGATCGTCCTCACCCTGATGGTCTATGTTTAGAAGAAAGAATCAATCAGATAAAATTGAAAACCAGCAAGTTGGTTTTGGCGGATATTTCAAACTATCAGGAAGCTGTTTTAGCTGAACATGCAGGCGCGGATATGATTTCCACCACGATGTCTGGCTATACGGATGAAAGCCCTAATCTGGTTGGCCCGGATTTTGAACTGCTTCAAAAGATAGCTTCAACCCTGAAAACACCTGTAATCTGTGAGGGGCGGATTTGGAATCCAGACCAGGCAAAATATGCTTTAGAACTAGGAGCACACGCGGTTGTTGTTGGTAGCGTGATTACTCGTCCACAATTAATAACCCGTTATTTTGTAGATAAATTAGATGAAGCATTCAAAACTCACATTGTTACCACTGGATGATCGTCCAGTAAATTATGATTATCCAGTTTTACTAGGAAAAATTGGCGGAATATCGGTTGATGTTCCACCACGTGAATGGTTAGGAAATCCCTGGCGAAATGCAAGTCGTGACCAATTGTCTGAATGGTTGTTCGATAAAGCCCGTTCTTCGGATGGATTAATAATTTCAATTGATGCATTGATTTTTGGAGGCCTGATTGCTTCTCGTAAAAGTGATGAAACATTTGAAGAATTAATAAATTATTTTGAGATCCTAAAAAATATCAGATGTAAATATCCATCTTTGCTCGTCGACGCATTCAGCGTTATCCAGCGAGTCTCTCGAGAAAATTCTTGTGAAGAGGAAAAATCTTATTGGAAATTATATGGGAAAGATTTTTTTAGACTCTCTTATCTTGAAGATAAGATTTTTTTAAACGAGCATTCTTTAATTGAATTACAAGAATACAATCAATTGATACAGATAATTCCTAATGGCATTCGAGAAGATTATAAAAGAACCAGACTGCGGAATAAGCGAATTAACAGATATGCTTTAGACCTTTTATCCCAGGATGTATTGAATTATTTAATTCTCGCCCAGGATGATACTGCTGATTATGGTTGGAATATCGCTGATCGAAGAGAATTGCAAGAAGATATCAACCATCTCTCTCTTGAAGAAAAAGCCATCACATATCCGGGTACCGATGAAATAGGATGTGTTCTATTAGCCAGATTTGCCTGTAACTACTATAATCTCTCTCCCAAGTTTAGTTCATTGTTCTCCGCAGAGCAGGGGCGCGAAATCGTAACCGCTTTTGAAGACCGAAGCCTTGACCATTTGCTAAAAGCCCATCTCCATCCAGTAGGTGGAAAATTCAGTGAAATTAGAGAGGAAGCAGATTGCCTTTTGTTCTTTAATGCGCCTGTTGACAAACAAGGCGACGGAATTCTTCAGTGGTTGGTAGAGAATAATCAACAATTATTTAAAAAACAATTGCCGCCAGAAGATTTAAAAGTTATTGAAAGATTTTTCCATCACCCTTCTTTTAATGAAACTGCTCAATTAATGCGTCTGCAAGCTCCTCAGGATGATGTTCTTATCTCGATGATGAAAAATGAAAAGGATTGTGGTAAATTAATTGCCCTGGCAGATGTGGCATTTTACAATGCTGCGGATCTATATCTCATACGAAATTCACTTTGGGAGAATTGGTTCACTGGTATAACTGCTTATGCAGGTTGGAACACCTCAGGTAATACTTTAGGAACAGTACTTGCCCATTGTTGTCTGAGAATGGCAGCAAAAAAAACAGAAGATAATCTAGAAGCAAATCAGGCGCACTATTCATTTTTATTATTACGAATCCTGGAAGATTATGCATACCAGGCGATCATACGTTCAAAAATCCTATTTGAGGATTGGCCTGTTCCAGGAAGTGGTACATTAGAAAGAATTGAAGATGAATATACCTTAAGTTATGTAAGTCAAATGATTGAGCAACAAATTCATGATTTTTGTGAAGAGCTGGCTTCTTTTTGGATTGCAAGGGGATTAATCAAGAATGTTGAGTTACGAAAAGTATGGCTTCCATGGAATCGTTTATTTGAAGTGGGAATTGAAGTAGAGGTGAAGCTGTGAATAATTCTGCGATAGGGGCATTGGACATTGGCGGCACAAAAATTGCGATTGGAATTATTTCACCGCAGGGAGAGATTTTTGCCCGAGAAGAAATCTCCACTGAACCCAATAAGCCATATGAAGACTCGCTTCAGCAAATCCTCGCGATTATTAAAAGAAATGCTATTGAGCATGAAAAACAATTGATTGGTGTAGGGATAGGCTGTACAGGGCAGGTAAGCTTCGAGAATGGCCAAATACTAATGAATGCTTTCCTGCCAACCTGGGTAGATAAATTAATATGCTCTGATGTGCAAGCATCTTTGAACGTCCCCGCATACCTTGAGAACGATGCTGATGCAGCCGCATTGGCAGAATTCTTCTGGGGAGCGGGAAAAAATAAAAACCAGTTCATCTACACAACCATCAGCACTGGGATTGGTGGTGGAATCATTCTGGATGGAAGAATCTATCGAGGATGGCGAAATCAACATCCCGAGATCGGTCATCATTGTGTAGATCCGAATGGACCTCAATGCTTTTGTGGACGTAAAGGATGTTGGGAAACACTCGCAAGTGGTAGAGCCCTGGAACGAAGATGGGCGGATTTGTATAATCAAGATAAAAAAGCCCAAGAAATTTATATAATGGCCAGAGATGGATCCAATTCAGCCAGAGAGCAAATACAATTCCAGAGCTTCTGGGTTGGTATTGGTCTTGCCAATCTAATCCACATGTTCGCGCCAGACGGAATCGCATTGGGTGGTGGAGTATCTCGCAGCTATGATCTGCTTGCTCCCCGAATTTTTAATATTCTGGTTGAGGAATGCAAATTAGTAAAATTCAAGCCTGAAATGATCTCTTTCGCTCGATTAGAACCCGACACCGGGTTGCTGGGTGCGGCAGCTGTATTTGTTTCTCGCAATGGATTGGTCGATTAGGTTTCATCAGCCTTTAATAGGATAAGATCATGCGCGATTTAATTATTTTCAATGCAAGAGTTGTATCTGGGGATAAACTTCTTGAAAATCAATTCATCTTGATCCGCGATGGCTGTATTATCTCAATAAGCATGAAGAAAATTCCCCCTAAAAAGCAAACTCAATTGATAGATGCCCAGGGCTTGTTGCTTACTCCTGGCTTAATTGATATCCAAATTAATGGGGGATTTGGATTTGATTTTTCCCATAACCCCGAATCGATTTGGGAAGTTGGGAAACAGCTCATTCGTATAGGCGTTACGAGTTTTTTGCCAACTATGATTACCTCCCCCATGGAAAAGATCCAAAAGGCACTGGATATCTGGAAGGCGGGAAAACCAGACGATTATCTCGGAGCATTTCCGTTGGGATGGCATATTGAAGGTCCATTCCTGAACCCAGAGAAGAAAGGCGCTCACCGCGTTGAGTATCTTAAATCTCCCGAATTGAGTCTAATTTCCGATTGGAACCCAAAAAATGGCGTGAAGCTGGTGACGCTGGCTCCCGAATTGCCTGGCTCCGAAGATGTCATCCGAAAATTGGTTTCAGCGGGTGTGGTAGTCAGCCTGGGGCATTCTACAGCCACATCTCAGCAAGCCGATAATGCGTTTAGGTGGGGGGCAAGGGCGGGGACGCATTTGTATAATGCCATGCAGGGATTGCATCATCGAGAGCCAGGTTTGACTGGGGCTTTATTATCCAATGAGCAGATTTTTGCTGGATTGATTGTTGATGGAATTCATGTTCACCCCCAGATGGTTAAGTTGGCTTACCAGGCAAAAGGTGCTGGTCATCTGATATTAATCACTGATGCGATGGAAGCGTTGGGCATGCCAATTGGACGGTACTTCTTGGCTGGCAAAGAAATTGAAGTTGATTCTCAATCTGCGCGGTTAACAGATGGAACGCTTGCGGGGAGTGTATTATCGCTCCCAGAAGCAGTCAAGAACATGGTACGCTTCTCAGGATGTTCTTATCTTGAGGCTTTTCAAATGGCAACAGAAACCCCCGCGCGGTTGCTGGGGTTAAAATTCAAAGGTAGCATTGCAATTGGGCAAGATGCTGATCTGGTGCTTTGGGATGAAGATCTTAAGGCGCGGATGGTCATTGTGTCGGGAAAAATCGTCTATAATCATACGGAATAAAATTCATCACCGAGGGCAATTATGAGTCTTATCAATGAAATTCACGAGCAACCGCAGATACTTAAGCAGCTATTTTCCAGCCAGATGAAGCAGGTCATGGAAATTGCTGAAAATATCAAGGCCTGGGATCCAGACTTTGTGTTTGTGGCTGCCAGGGGCACATCCGACAATGCCGGGCGGTATGCTAATTATTTATTAGGAGCGTATAACCAACTGCCTTTGGCACTGGCTACTCCCTCCTTATTTACTTACTACAACCGTCCGCCAAAATTGAATCACGCGCTGGTGATTGGGATTTCCCAGTCTGGCCAATCGCCTGATATTGTCAGCGTGCTGGAAGAAGGCAGGCGGCAGGGGTGCCAGACCATGGCAATTACCAATGCTGTTGAATCTCCATTATCCGACCGGTCCGATTATGTGATTGATATCATGGCCGGTCCAGAAAAGGCAGTTGCAGCCACGAAATCATACACTGCTGAATTAATGGCGATCGCGATGCTTTCGGTCTGTCTTGCCGGAGACAATCAACGGAAAGAAGAGTTGGAAAGGGTACCAGAATGGGTGGCCAAGACGCTGGAACTCGACGGCTATATTGAGAAATTTGCCCAGCGCTACCGTTACATGGAACAATGTGTCGTGGTAGGTAGAGGTTACAATTACTCAACTGCATTTGAATGGTCATTAAAATTAAAAGAATTAACTTATGTTGTTGCAGAGCCTTACTCCTCAGCTGATTTTCGGCACGGCCCAATCGCTATGGTAGAACAGGGTTTTCCCGTTCTGGCGGTTGCCCCGGACGGAGAAGTTTTTGATACCCTCAAGGACTTGCTGGTTCACCTGCGCCAGGATATGCAGGCAGAATTGGTTGTGATATCAGACCGGAAAGATGCGTTGGATTTGGCTCATGTGCCGGTTGAATTACCCGCGGGTATCCCTGAATGGCTGACTCCAATGGTCAGTATTATTCCTGCCCAGTTATTTGCGTATCACCTCACGAAAGCCAAAGGGTTTGATACTGAAACTCCGCGAAGTATTCGGAAAGTAACTGAAACCCATTAATCTTTGAATTAAAGTAAAACAACCGGTCTTTCCCCCAGACCGGTTGTTTTACATTTTAAGGAACCCTTCTTACCGCATCATTTGTTATTTTGTTTCCATGAATTCGAAGATGACCCCATCCCGAATGGCAAAAGCAATACTCAAGTTTTCATCCACGTTCATCGGCTCTACCAAAACTTCTTCACATTTTGCCAACTCATCAGCGATGCTCTCAACTTTTACAGCAACATGCGGATTAATCTGCATGATTGCGGGCAGCCATGAACCGGGCTCGAAGCGCAGGTATTCAAACTTCATTTCATGCTCATCGGGATTGGTGATATACAGTTTCATCCCTTCCACATACGTTTCGTTGACCTGAACCTTTTTGGTTGGTACACCTATATGCATGAATTCCATTTTGATCTCCATTGAAAGGGACTAAGCGGACACTTTTTGTGCAACTGGCGCTGCAGATTGGGAAGCTACCCGAGCTTCATACCAACTGCGGAACGCAACGGTGATATATCCGTAAACCAGCCCAAACAGGCAGTAAAACAGTTCAGAAAACGCTGCGCCACCAAATGTTGCACCCTGGATGTAGGTCATGAAGCCAAAGAACACACCGGCGCCTACGAAAACAGAAGGTACAAAATCCAGCCATTGTACTTTTTCAAGGCAAATCACCGGAACAACAATGGCGAATACCGCAATGGGGAAGCCCCAAAATCCTAGCCCGCCACTGAGAGAACCTCCCAGTAACATGATGGCGATGGAAGCAACGATACCGCTGACGTATCCCAAGAAAGTGCGAACGCCGCCTTTGGGTGTGCAGCCGGCCAGGAAGTACATCGCCCAGGCCTGGAAAGCGATCCAACCAAACCCACCATTTCCGGCAGGGGGAAAGAATTTGCTGATGCTTTGATCAATGGCCTGCATAGTGAAGGCCAGGAATGCAATAAACAGGGCAATAACAATGAACTTACTGAATTTCATTTCAAAATTTCCTTTATTTAGTAGCTAAATAGAATTCATACGATTGTTTGCCATCCAGACCATCATGCACGACTTTATGGATTGCGCGCGCCATTGCTTTCGGATTCTCCGCCTGAAAGATGTTTCTTCCCATGTCTACCCCAGCTGCGCCTTCCGAAATGGCCCGGTATGCCATTTCGAGTGCGTCAGCTTCTGGCAGTTTCTTTCCACCGGCGATCACGATTGGGGCGGGGCAGGCAGCCACCACCTTCTCAAAGTCTTCGCAGTAATAAGTTTTGATGATCTGCGCGCCAAATTCGGCTACCATCCTTGTTGCCAGCAAAAAGAATTTGGTTGTGCGCTCCATTTGTTTTCCAACTGCGATCACGCCCAGGGTGGCTATCCCATAGCGATTGCCTGCATCAACGGTTTTGCAGAGATTTTCAATGGATGATTTCTCACCGGGTGCGCCAATGAATGTTTGAATGGCCATGCAAGAGGCATTCAGACGGATGGCATCTTCCACATCCACGCCAATGATCTCATGACTCATATCCTCGTCCAGAACGCTACTACCCGCAGAACAGCGTAACGCAATACCTTTATGGTATGTCGGTGGGATACAATTACGCAGAGCGCCACGCGTTCCCATCAAGCAGTCAACATCCTCTGCCAGCTCGGGGACTACCAGGTCCAATCGCTCTAAACCGGTTGTTGGCCCCATAATGTAACCATGATCAAAAGCCAGCATGACTGTCCGGCCTGTCTTAGGGTTAAAAATCTGCGATAAGCGGCTTTGCATTCCCCAATCCAAATGATTACAACCTTTCAAGAAGAATGCTTCTTGCGAATAGGGGACATTAATCTGGTAATCTTTTCCCGCGCTGGAATTGTCTTTTTCTGCCATTTTTACCCGCTTTATTTTTTAAAGTATGGAGTGTTGCAGGGGGCGTTCCAGTAGCCTAACAGTTCATCATCCATCCGTGCCATAAACATCTGGAAACCAGCCTGTTCCTGAACGGTCAAAAGCTCACCAATATGGTTGGCCACAATATCGATGTTCTTGGTTTTCAGGTGAGCTTCACATTTGCGGAAGATGATGAATAGTTCCATCAGCGTGGTCGCGCCGGTGCCATTGAGGATCAGCATGATCTTTTCGCCATCTTTAATATCCAGGTCTCTTAGCAGAGCATCAACCATGATGACGGCAGTCTCGTCAGCTGTTTTCATGATCTGGCGACCACCACCACCTTCACCATGCTGCCCCATCCCGATTTCCATCTCATCTTCGCCCAGGTCAGCGATAACGCTCCCGGTCGCCGGGTGAGTTGCACCTTTGACAGCCACAGCTAACGTTGCCATATTGTCAGCGAATTTCTGCGCGATGGCAGCAACCTCTTGGAGGCTTTTACCGCTGGCGGCGGCAGCACCGGCAATTTTATAGGTGGGCACACAGCCAACCAGACCGCGCCGATCATCCGAGTTTTCACGGGGGGCGTTTGCAATATCTTCCTGGGTGACCAATTTAATCACGTTCAAGCCTTCCTTCACCGCGGTTTTCATGGTTAAGTTTCCGGTGAGCATGTCTCCAGCGTGGTTGAGTACAACAAACAACACACCTTTGCCTTTGTCGGCCAACTTGATCGCGTCCACACACGCCTGCGGTCCAGGAGCAGCGAAAATATCGCCAACCACTGAAACATCCACCATTCCTTCGCCAACAAATCCGGAAAGGGCGGGCTCGTGTCCTGCGCCACCGAGAGTAACGATGGTGACGCGATCGGCTTCAGCCAATTTCTTATTGACGACAAGATTATTGGGTTTCAAATCAACCAGAGACTTGTTCGCGGCTGCAAATCCTTCTAATAGCTCTTTCGTGAGATTTGCTGGGTCGTTGATAAACTTCTTCATTTTCATACTCAACTCCTTTGGATTATTTCGAAATGGGTTTGTTTTCAAACGAGAAATTTGCTAGCTCCTGTACAGGAAGTCATAACCATAAATCCAGACTCTATTGAAGTATTTAGAAGATTACTTTATTGTTTCGCGCCAGCTGCCAGGCCGATGAAAAAGATACTTAAGCTTAGCGCCCCGGCATCCGGTGTGCCGATAGTTTGTTCCTTGTAACTCTTTGCTCGACCAAATTTGGAGACAAATTTTTCTGTTTCTTTCGCGCCTGATACAGCCGCGGTTGCAGCAGCTTCAAGTACTTGGATGATGGAACCATCCGTCTCTCTGGCAGCTTGAACAGCCGGAATGAGCGTATCCATCATGGTCTTGTCACCTACTTTTGCTGTAGTAATGGATTGTATTTCCTCAAGCGAGGAGCACAGCATTTTCTTAAGCAAGGCACTATCGATCACCATTATGTTTTCATCTAACGGAAGAGCCAGACCCTCGATCATTGTGCCCCATAAAGGGCCTGCAGATCCTCCGCCAATGCCCATAATCGTCACAGAAAGAGATTCGATAAAATCTTTTAAACTCTGATCCGACCAATTTTCGACAGCTGACTTAATCGCTAGCGATATTTTTTTGATAGTGACTCCGTGATCTCCATCGCCAAAACGCGAATCAATTTCAGAAAAGTAGGTTGAATTGTCGATCAGTCTGTTTGAAGCTTCCACCAGCATCTTAGAAAACAGTTCTTTGTTGATTGTCACCATGCTCCCTCTCGTTTCAATTGTAAATTCAGTATAGCATTAAAATAACAAATGTCAATATATGATTTAATATTTCGTTATAATATTTACATATGTAACACTAAAGAAGAATTAAATTAAACAGGCGCGTCAAATATTTACTTAATTAACTGACGCGCCTTGCTGAAATCCAATAGATTGTTATTTAGATGATCAAGTTGTTTCGAGAGCCTGTTTTGCTACGCTTTCAGCTGTAATAATGTGGGTTAAAAGCCCGGTCTTTAATGCACCCACCAGAGCTTTGGGTTGAAGAGCAACCGACCCGATGCCAATCACATTTCTGCATCTTGCCAGTTGCGGTATCGGCACCTGGATGGTGTGATCACTTTCCGATTCGATAATTACCCCATTGCGTTCAAAGTAATAGCACAACATTCTTCCAGCAGCTTTCCGCACGGAGAGAAGATCCCCAAAGCGCGTAGCGGTGGCGTAGTCGGGAACCGATGGGTAATTTCCTAGATTAATGATGGCAGTATCCATCTGCTTCCACCCGTTATCAATGCTCTTAAAACTTTCTGATTCTTCGTAAAGCCTTTTCTCCTGTTCAGTCTCCAAGAAAGCGGGGGCAAACAAATAAAATGGGGTTGCCCCAGTCTTTTCAGCAAACACGCGAATAATTTCATTGGAGTGATAATCGCGATTGGATACTGAACTGTTTCCGATCAATGGAAAAATATTCGCGTCGATTTTCTGTTTAATCTCAGTTTTTTCGATGTATTTTGTAAAGATGCCCAGAATATACCCCCAACCAAGTCCGATGTTAAGTGGCGCTGGTGATAATCCGAAGAGTAGATCCAATATATGGGCAGCTATTTGTAGATTGGTAGTGTTTTCCACATTTGCGTCCGGTATAATGACTCCACCGCGCAAGTTATATTTGTTGCGGAGTTCATCCAATAGACCGGTGGAACCTTCTGATGGCAAGCGAATTTGAATATTCACAATCCCCAATTCTTTCGCTTCATTTAACATTCGGCTTACCAGGGGGCGAGAAACACCCATTCTTTTGGAAATTTCACTCTGTGTCAGATTCTGTTCGTAATACAATTGTGCAATTTCAACCAGTCTTTGGATTTTCTTGTTGCTATTTGTCATAATGCACCTATGAAATCAATAATATATTTGACAAAGTTAACATTAGCATGGAATTCTTGATATGACAAGTTGAAGAATTATCCATTACAAATTTATAATTAAATTCGTTCAACAAATTATTTAGCACTACTTGCCCCAGGTAAAAAATATGCAAAATGAATTTTCTTCGAAATCGAGAGATGGATATCAGCAGCGCATTGATGCTGCCACTTTGTATATTGCGCAAAATTTATCGCTGCCTTTGGATTTAGAAACGATTGCTCGAGTGGCTGGTTTTTCAAGATTCCACTTTCACCGCATCTTTTCGGCTATGACCGGCGAAACTCTTCAAGGTTACATTACGCGTTTACGCCTGGAGCGAGCGGCCAATCTGGTTGTGAAATCCCCGAGTATGAGTATCACAGAGGTTGCATTCGCTTGTGGTTTTTCATCCCCGGCGGTGTTTGCCAGGTCATTTAAGCAGTACTTCGGTGTATCTGCTCGCGAATTTGCGCGTAATAAAATCCAGATTTATCGAGCACCTGCCTGGGTGGTGGCCAACGCCTGGTTGCCGGAAGACCTTCATCTTGAGGTGAGGGTGATTCGCCAGCCCGCCATGCATCTGGCTTACTTTAGCAGCCAACGTGGCTATGATCCAATTTCACGACAAAAATCCTGGGACACATTATTTGCCTGGGCTAACGCGCGTGGGCTGTTCTCGCCTCAGTCAAAAGTGGTGGGAATCAGTTATGACGATCCGGAAATAACACCGGCTGAGAAATGCCGCTACCTGACCTGCCTGGAAGTTCCCGAAAATATCAACTTTGATCGAAGAGCAAATTTCTTGGATTTGCCCGAAATGACTTGCGCTGTATGCCGGGTAGAAACTGAGGAGAAGTATATAAAGCCCGCTATTCGTTGGTTGTATTGTCAGTGGCTTCCAGAGAGCGGTTTTATTCCAGCCGATCAGCCATGTATTGAACTCTATCTGGCTGCGCCCGAGCAGAACGCTAGCAAACCTTACGTTTTGGATATCTGCTTACCAATTGAAACAATTTAAACAAAAATAGCAACCAGTGCAAAGTTTTTCGCAAACAGGGAAAATACTTTGATTATCTTGTTGAGTACAATCAAGAAAAATCAATCAAGGAGTTAATCATGAGTATCAAATATGTTTCGGCGGTATTGTTGGTTAAAGACGTGGCCAAATCACGCCATTTCTACGAGCATGTTTTAGGCCAAAAGGTATTAATGGATCATGGCGTAAATATTGGGTATGAAGGTGGTTTCGCAATCTGGCAGGCGGATTATGCTCAGCAAGTGATTCATGGGCAGCCCAAGGATTTGAATAACAGATTGGGACGTGATAATCTCGAGTTGTATTTTGAAGTGATTGATCTGGATGCGGCGATGCAAACAATTGAACTGGCTGGTGTTGAATATGTTCATCCTGTGCAAGAGCAGCCCTGGGGACAGAGGGTAATGCGGGTATATGATCCAGACGGGCACATTGTTGAATTAGGTGAACCGATGTTTGTGGTAATTCGCCGATTCCAGGCGCAAGGCCTTTCAGCAAAAGAAATTTCACAGAAGACCTCGATGCCAGAAGAGATCGTTGAACAGATTTGCCGGGCAGCAAGCGAGTAGAGAATCTCCAATATTGTGATAACAGGGAAATGTTTTATTCCAGGACGGGATGGTTTAATCCACTCTACAGGCGAGTGTGCTAAAATGATTTCGTCCTCTCTTAATTTCCCAGGAGATAATCCATGCAAAAGAAAACCATGACAATCATCGGCGCCGGATTTGCCGGGCTTTCCGCTGGTATATACGCCCAGATGAATGGATACCAATCCGAAATATTTGAAATGCATAATTTGCCAGGTGGTCTTTGTACAGCCTGGAAAAGAAAAGGTTACACCATTGACGGCTGCATCCACTGGTTGGTTGGTTCATCGCCAGAAAGTGCGATGAACCAATTTTGGCGGGAAGTTGGATTGACTAAAGGTAGAGAGTTTGTCAACCTGGATGAGTATATGCGATACGAAGGCAAAGATGGCAGGACGGTCGTTTTCTACACTGATGTAAAAATACTTGAAAAGCATCTTCTGCAATTATCTCCACGGGATGAGAAAGTCATTCGGGAATTAATAAGCGGAATCAGATTGGGGATTCATTTCGATCAACAGCCAACTGAAAAAGACTCTGGGTTAACCAAATTTATTAAAGGCATCAAGATGGGATGGCTGTTCCTTACAAAAGGCAAAGATATGCGCCGGTGGATGGATACGACCGCGGCGCAATTTGCACAACGCTTTCAAGATCCGCTTTTACGCGAAGCTATTAATGAACTCTGGTTTCCTGAATTTTCTGTTTTCTTTATCATGTTTACTTTTTCCTATCTTAACAATAAAAATGCTGGCTATCCAATTGGCGGTTCCATGCCATTGTCACGCGCATTGGAGAAACGGTATTTGGACTTGGGTGGAGTAATCCACTATGGCAGTAAAGTTGAAAAAATCCTGGTTGAAAATGATCAAGCAGTCGGGATTGAATTGCAGGATGGCGTTCAGCACCGAGCGGATCGGGTGGTCTCAGCCGCGGATGGGCACACAACCATATTCAAGATGTTGGATGGAAAGTATGTAGATGAGAAAGTCAAACAGCCATATGAGAAGTGGCCGCTTTTCCCTCCATTAATTTATGTAGGGTTGGGAATCAATCGGGTTTTTGATGAAGAACCAAAGACGGTATCGGGAATTAGCTTTTGTCTAAACCAACCGGTTGAGATCGGTGATCAAACCCTGGATCGGTTGACTGCTCACATATTTAATCAAGATCCTACTTTAGCCCCCGCAGGAAAGACCGCAATCACCGTGATGATCAACTCCAATTACCAATACTGGAAAGACATGGCCAAGGATCCGGTGGAATATGAAGAAAAGAAAGGGCAAATTGCCCGGCAGGTGGTCTCCGCTTTGGAGCAGCGCTTCCCGGGAATTGAGTCACAGGTTGAAATGGTAGATGTGGCCACTCCATTGACATTTGAGCGCTACACAGGCAACTGGCAGGGCAGTTTTGAGGGATGGCTGATTACGCCACAGAATGCTAGCTCCATAATGTCGCCAATGAAACAAACTTTACCTGGCTTGATGAACTTTTACCTGTGCGGACAATGGGTTGAGCCAGGCGGCGGACTGCCAACTGGAGTAATGTCTGGGCGCAGATTAATGAAAAGCATTTGCAAGGAAGATGGAAAAAAATTTGTGACAACCCAGGCATGAAAACCAACATAATCTGAATTGAATAGGCCATCCCCCGGTGTTTTGGGATGGCTTTTAATTTTGGAACTTTCCTACAATCTACTTCGTCTTTTGAGAAACCGCGTTTTCTTGGGAGGCAAATTAATGAAGTGGAAAATTTCGATTGTGGTTTGTATATTAATTGGTTTTCTTGGGCCAGGTTGTATGCCTGTCCAACCAGATCAATCCATAGTAACAAAAAACTCACCAGTAATTACGGAACCATCTCCAACCTTGCCCCAACAAAAATCTGATCCCCAATCAGCATCCCCCACGCCTCAATCAATTCAGATCGATGAAAATGGACCACTGTCCGTAATTCAATCTTTTTACGATTGGTATCTTTCACAGCCGCAGGGAGAAGTTTTAACCAAACGGACTTATGAAAGCAACCCCCACATAAGCGATATCGGGAAAAGCGATATCGGTTATCTATTGGAGAGCTTTGATACGCAAGCAGGTTATGATCCGTTTACTTGCGCGCAAAACTTGATTCCCTCATTAACCTTTGAACCAGTTTTTATCAGTGCGGGAGAAGCGTCCGCTTTAGGACATGTGGAAATTGATGGGAAAGTTGAGCATTATTTTGTGGTGCAGCTTGGAAAAAGCGAGGGCGATTGGAAAATCGATGCCGTGAGATGTCCATTCGATCCTCAAACAACGGCGATCGCTTTCTATACTTGGTATCTGGGTTCTATTTATCGGGGAGTTGATGCTTCAATGGGGATTGAAACACCCCGTAATCCCATGGCTGAGAATCTTTTAGAGAATTCTTATCTGATCAGTTCTCATTACCTTGAGAATTTGAATGTAGAAATTCAAACGATGAAAGAAAATGGCGGTGCGCATGACCCTGTTCTCCTTTCGCAATCCTTGCCAACCCAATTTTGGGTCGAGCCTGGTCAGGAAGGGGACGCAATCACCGTCCGATTGACATACGGACCTCAAAGCGCGCGTTATTTTATAGTTCATTTGATGAAGTCTGAAAAATTCTATTGGGTGATTGATGATATCGAACCAGTAGAAGTACCCGAATTTGATCCGCTCACCAATATGGATGTTGAAATATCAGAATGGAAATTGTATCAAAATGAGCGCTTTCAATTCTCGCTGCGATATCCCCAGAATTGGAAGCCTAAAGCAGCGGATTTATCCGCAATGCCCGGAGATAACCCGGTCAAGGAAGGCGTATTTTTCCTTGCAGATTGGGCTGACCCCAATTTACCGATATTATGGCTTCAGGTATTGGAAGGTTCGGAGGATCAGTTGAATAATTATTATGTGACCGAAAACAGGCAGCGGATAGATATTTCTGGTCAACCTGTTTGGGTAGATCGGGATCGTGTTGAAACAAGATTCGTGTTTGGCCATCCACAATTAGAGAATGTGTGGATTGTGATAGGAGAAACTGGTTCATCTCTGGCTGGGCGTGAACGCTACGCGGAAGAATTAAATCAATTTCTATCGCCTTTGTTGCGAACAGTATCTTTTTAAATTGAAGTAGTGACCTAGAAAGTAATAATGGGGAGATTTTTGAAAAACTGGTTCAAAAGTCTCCCCTCACATTATCTTGCTTTATCAGTTAAAATTACATTTCTCACAATGAAATCTTGATCTGATACAGGGGGATATATTCCAGGAGGAAATTTCTCCAAAAATATGGAGATCCCTGCAAAAAAAATTTTAAGAATATTCATTGAAAGAATCTCTAATAGTTGCCTCTCAAAAGTCTATTGATTAAAAAAATTCTGATCATCCAAAGCGCTAAACTTCTTTTTAGGAGAGACTGGGCATGACAAAAGGCGATGATTCCTCAAAAAAAGTGGCATCGAATCGTTTAATTTCTCAAAAATTTCTCGCACCAACATTTTTGCTATTTGTCGCAATTGTAAGTTTTGGAATCTTTATCCCGAAATTGGGATTTTACATGGATGATTGGCGGGTGCTGGTAGCTTCCCGAACCCAAGGTCTTGCCGGGTTACAAAAATTCTTCGCGTATGATGCCCGACCTTTTGCCGCATATTTTTTTGATGGGTTAATAAAATTGTTGGGATTAAAACCAGCCCATTGGCATCTTTATGGTTTGCTGGCTCGCTGGCTGAGTTCCGTGCTGGTTTGGCTGATTATCAAAAACACCTGGAAGAATAAATCGGTTCAAGCCATTTGGGTTGCAGCACTTTTCTTGATTTACCCGGCGTTTTTCCAACAACAAGTCTCAGTTGCTTATTCCCAACACTGGACATCTTTTCTCCTATACTTCTTATCCTTCTATTTAATGATTTTATCCATTCAAAAACCGAGATTTCAGGCTCTTTTTATTACGCTGTCAATCATTTCGATGAGTTTGGAATTAATTATCATTGAATATTTTGTGGGGCTTGAATTACTACGGCTTCCAATCATTTATGTCATTCTTTTGGAAAAAATTCCAAACAAAAAGCAAAGAATCCGCTCAACAATCAAAGCCTGGTTGCCTTATGCGATGGTGCTGGTTGCATTTGTTATCTGGCGATTATTTTTTATTGATCTGCCTGTGGATGACCGAAACCGGCCGGAGGTTCTATTCGGACTTTTTGAACACCCGAAATACTTCATTGCCCGGTTGATCCAAATGGGTATACAGGACACTATAAATATATTTGTGTCAGTTTGGTATAAAACCGTAGATCCTGTTCTCTTTAGAATCGATAAAGATCCTGGTATGATGCTGAACTGGGCGATTTGGGGCGGTGTTGCATTATTAGCTATTTCAATCACCGCGTTCTTTTTATTCCAAAATGGGGATGACAAGAATCAAGATTCCCGTTGGTATTCCTCTGCAATCCCAATTGGATTGATGGGTGTGTTTCTTGGACATGCACCTTCGTGGGTGATTGGCCGGCAAGCATTTGATGGCGGATTTTGGTCAGACCGATTCGCCCTTCCCGCCATATTTGGGGCGAGTATATTTGTAGTCGCCTGCATAGATGCCATATTTAAGAAATATCGTCAAAAAGCAATCTTGATTTCCGTACTTATCGCGCTTGCCGTAGGTGCGAATCTCAGGAATACTCAGGATTTTATTCGCTCCTGGCAGATGCAGAAAGATCTATATTGGCAGCTGATATGGCGAGCCCCCAGCATAAAGACTCCCACTGCCCTGTTTACAGATAATGAATTATTCCCCAAGATGGGAGAATATCCATCATCGATGGCTTTTAGCCTTTTGTATCCAGAAGATGATGAAAGCAGGTATGTCAATTTGTGGCTTTTTTCTATCAATAAGCACTTTGCCAAGGATATGGAAAAAATTCTCAAGGGGAACGAGCTTTACGCAAAGACAGCCTCATTTGAATTTGACGTTTCAAGCAAAGACACGCTTGTTTTGGAATACCAACCTGAAGCCCATTGTCTTTGGGTATTATCCCCACAGGATGCGGATAACCCGCTTATCCCTGAAATATCCAGGCAGGCAGCAGTTCTCTCTGATCTTGGCCGAATATCGAGTGAAGAAAATTCCGGGTTTCCACCCGCAGATATTTTTGGCAAAGAACCAATAAAGAGCTGGTGTTATTACTATCAAAAGGCGCAACTTGCGGGTCAATTCAAACAATGGCAGGAAGTGGTAAGGCAATATGAACTGGCCAGCCAATTGGGATTTGTTCCACAAAGTGAAGCAGAGTATCTCTCTTTGATCGAGGCCGATATCAACCTTGAGAGCTGGGACAGCGCGCAAGAATTAACAAAATTCGTATTAGATAAAAATCCGGCTATGGCTGCTCGTTTACTCCATTTATGGCAAAGCAACACATCATCTCCCGTAGATGTCCAGGTGAATATGCAGAATAATCTGAAAAAGCTAATGAGGTTTGAGAACTAATCTTGTGTATTCGCCTAAGGCATAATAAATCAATTGATTTGGGATTACTGGTCAATCAATTCTCGCCAGGTGGCTGATGATTTCATCTGCGCCCAATTCAATGGTTTTATTGGTCATATTGATAATGTTGAAACCACTCTGACGGAAGAGGCGTAACGCGTTTTTTACTTCTTCATAAACCGTATGGGGATTTGTATAATCTGAGTGGCTGAAAGTTCCTAACCTTTTCAATCGCCGGATGCGGAATTGAACTAATTGGTCAGGATCTATTGTTAACCCAAATATCCGTCGTGGATCCAGTTCAAAAATCTTTGGGGCGAATGAAATTTGCGGAACTACAGGATAATTGGCCACCTTCCAGCCCAATACTGCCAGGTATAAACTTAATGGCGTTTTGCCGACCCGAGAAACGCCAACTAAAATGGCTTCCGCCTGGGGCCAATCTTCAGGATTTTTTCCATCGTCATGGGCCATGGCAAAATCAATTGCAGCTACGCGATCAAAATACTCGCGATGTAATTTGCGATATAGCCCTGGTTGTCCCGCTGGTTTTGTTCCCAGCTTGATAGAAATCCATTGGATCACTGGCCCCATTACATCAATTAGAGACACATTCAATCTGGCGGCTTCTTTGCTGGTGTACTCATTGAGCCGGGAATCCACCAGGGTGGAAACAACTAGACCATCCTGATCGATCGCCTGTTTGAGAATGTCATCGATTTGTTCGGGTTGGCGTAGATTCCCGTATGTAATCACATTGACTGAATCGGCAGGAAATTGTGCCAGTATCGTGTGCACCAGTTGCTCGCCGCTGGATCCAACTCCCCCCGAAATAATCAAGATAGGTGGTTTTGCTAACCCTTCCATAATTCTATTATACGAGTTGTGAAGAGAGTTATATTAGTGGGTAAATTTCCATAAAATTAAAGGTTTATTTTTTCCCATCAATTTCACAATCGTCAGTTTCTTGTCAAAAGGGGGGCTAGATTAGCAGCTATTCATGTGTTTTTCCAGGTTTATTTTCATCCTTCTATTCCAGTTCAACCTGAGAGAAAATGCATTGCGACTGTTTGGATAAACGAAGTGTGGAAAAATGGTTTTACAATATGTAAAAAATACTTGACATAAAGTAAATAATATTATACAATGTGTATAGTGAAATATACATCAAATAATTTGGAAAATTACGAAGAGGTTAATATGTCTCAACAAGAAAAAACAATTACGGTATCCTTTATGAGCCACATTTTAATTTTAGGATACTACCTGATCAACCTATTTCAAATGATGAGAAATGGCGAGTTGATTGCGACCCGGCTTTTTGGTTTATGGGCTTTGGTTATTGTCACAATCATTATTGTCAATATCATTGCTAACATACTCGCCAACATTTTTTTGGCCATCTTGCACGCGATCAAAACCCAACGTGCGGAAGAACCGCCGGCTTCTGAATTCATTGAGGACGAACGAGATAAGCTCATCTCTTTAAAGGGTACACGTGTTTCATACATCACTTTTTCTTTGGGCGTGTTGGCTGCAATGCTCTCATTCGCCCTGGGGCAACCTCCGCTGGTCATGTTCAGCCTGCTTATTCTATCTTCAATATTGGCAGAAATTTTCGGTGACATCTCTCAAGTGATCTACTACCGCAGGGGGTTCTAATATGGAAAATCGTAAGGTTCGCAATAATATTCGCAAACTCCGCTTTCTTCATAATGAAATGACTCAAGAACAATTGGCAGAAGCAGTGGGTGCGACCCGTCAGACGATCAATGCCATCGAGAGCGCGAAATATGCCCCTTCATTGGAATTAGCTTTCCGAATCGCTCTGGTGTTTGAAGTCCCTTTGGAAGAAGTGTTTTCTTACACCACTGAAGACGAAGCTAAATAATCGGAGAACGCTAATTTACTGATCCAGTCTTGCTTCAACTGAATAAATATAGCCGGTAATGAATACCTGGCTGTTTATAAATGCCTTCCGCAATTGGCAGGTAGTTGGTTTCATGTTGTTTTTCACCAGTACATATAGAGATTAAACAGGAGTAAAAAATGAAGACTTTACAAAAATGGGGTGGAGCAGCTGCTCTCTACCAGGCCGCCGCCTATCTGGCAGCCATCGTGTTTTTCCTTTTCATCGCAAATTATCCCAGCATCACCGATCCGCTGGAGAAAATGGCCTTTCTTCTTGAAAATCAGCTTGGCATGTATGGTATGTATACCGCCGCCTATGTGGTATTTGGAATTGCGCTTATTGTGCTGACCCTGGCTCTTTACGATCGCTTGAAAACCGGCTCGCCGGCCATCATGCAAACTGCAGCCGCTGTGGGATTGATCTGGGCAGGAACGCTTATCGCCAGCGGGATGATCTTTACCACCGGCATGAAGACAGTGTTGGAACTCTACCCAATAGACGCCCCCCAGGCATTGACCATCTGGTTGACAATTGAATCGGTTTCTACTGGTTTGAGCAGTGGAAATGGTGAAATTCCGGGTGGTTTATGGACGTTGCTGATCAGCCTGGCTGGATTGCGTACTGGCGGATTAAAGAAAGCGCTCAGTATTCTGGGCATGGCGGTTGGTGGGGTGGGTCTGTTGTCGGCTGTACCGACGCTCAATGACCTCACTGCTGTGTTTGGGCTTACCCAGTTGGTCTGGTTTATCTGGTTGGGAATAGCCTTGCTACGGCGAGATTCTAAAATATCCGAATCATAACGATTTTCCATAATAGGAGGTTTACTATGGATGCAAATCGAAGAACGGCGAATATTGTTGGTGGATTATTCATCATCGGAACTGTTGCGGGGGTATTGAGTCTTCTGGTAGCCGGTTCGTTATTGAATGCCCCGGACTATTTGATAAAAATCGCCGGGAATCAGAACCAGTTGATTTTGGGCGCTTTACTGACATTGGTCATGGGCTTTGCGCTTGCCGGTGTGCCGTTAGTGATGTATCCGGTCTTTAAAAAGCGAAGTGAAACTATCGCGCTAGGTTACCTGATTTTCAGGGGGGCATTGGAGACAGTTACATATTTGGGATGCGTCATGGGCTGGCTGTTGCTGGTCGCCCTCAGCCAGGTTACCCTGCAGGCAGATCCTGCAAACATCTCAAATTTTGAATTATTGGGAAACATGCTGCTTAAAGAAGCGGAGATCAGCTCTCAATTGACTGCCATTGTCTTTCCATTGGGCGCATTGTTCTTCTATATTGGATTGTTCCAACAAAAGCTTCTTCCACGTTGGTTGTCAATCTGGGGCATCATAGCTGTGCTGATGCATCTGGTGTCCACTGGTATTTTGGGTCTGTTTGCGGCGATTGATCCTATGTCACCGCTTCAATTCGCTTTGAATTTCCCGATCTTCTTGCAGGAAATGGTCATGGCGGTTTGGCTGATTGTCAAGGGATTTAATTCCTCAGCTGTTTATTCAGAATAGAATTGGAGTCAGAATTCATGAAAGCAATAGTGTTTACCGAATATGGTTCTCCTGATGTTCTCAAACTCAAAGAGATATCAAAACCAAACCTCAAAGAGAATGAAATCTTGGTTCGGGTACGGGCAACGTCTGTGAATTATGGAGACTTAATTGCGAGAAAATTTGGCCACTTAACCTTCACCGAATTTAATATGCCGGCATTTCTGTATCTCGTATCACGCTTGGCTTTTGGATGGAATAAGCCTAAAATCAACGTTCTTGGTAGCGAACTGGCTGGAGATGTGGAAGCCGTAGGCAGGCTGGTGACAAAGTTTAAGCCGGGCGATGCTGTTTTTGCATATCTCGGTATGAACATGGGCGCCAACGCTGAATATGTTTGTCTTCCTGAGAATGGCTCTGTGGCGATCAAACCGGCCAACATGAGTTACGATGAAGCCGCCGCATTGCCTTATGGCGCTATTATGGCTGTGAGCCTGCTACAAAAAGGCAAATTAAAATCAGGTCAGAAAATCTTGATCAATGGCGCTTCAGGTGGCATTGGTGCGATGGCTGTCCAAATCGCGAAAACCATTGGGGCTGAGGTGACGGGTGTTTGCTCCGCTCCCAGGTTGGAATACGTAAAATCATTAGGTGCGGACAAGGTGATCGATTATTCCCATGAAGATTTCACGAAAAACGGCAAGACGTATGACCTGATTCTGGATGTGCTGGGCCGTAGCTCGTTCGCGCGTTGCAAGAATTCACTCAACCCCGATGGAATATATTTACTTGCCAGCTTTAAAAGCCGGGCATTATTCGATATGGTCTGGACGGCATTGTTCAGTCGAAAAAAGGTTATCTGCACCATGGCCGATGAGAAAGTGGATAGCTTGCTGCTGGTCAAGGAACTGGCGGAGGCGGGTAAGGTAAAAGTGCTGATCGACAAGCGTTTTCCCTTAGAGCAGGCGGCTGAAGCACACCGCTGTATTGAAAAGCGACAAAACCAGGGCAATGTGATTATCACAAATGGTTAAAAACAGGAATCCATAATCAATGTTCCCTGCCGCCCAAAGGTTCTGCTAAAATGCGGCAGGGAAATTTTTAACGCTGTCTTTTAATAATATTCGATTGATTGTCTTATAATTAGTTCATGTCCTCCCCGATTCTGGCCACGAAACTTTATCTTCCTACCTCGCGGAGAAATATTGTTGTGCGCCCGCGATTAATTGAACGATTAAATATCGGTCTGGACTGCAAGCTCACGCTCATTTCAGCCCCCGCTGGATTTGGTAAATCAACCCTTGTCAGCGCTTGGGTTGCCGATATTGACCGGAATGTGGCCTGGCTATCTTTGGATGAAGGCGACAGCAACCTGCCTCGTTTTTTGTCTTACCTTATTGCCGCCTTGCAAACTGTTAACACACAAGTTGGAGCGGGGATATTCACGGCGCTACTTTCTCCTCAGCCCCCGCCAGTGGAACTGGCACTCACCTTATTGCTTAATGAACTTGCGTCTCTTCCAGATCGGATCATCCTTGTACTGGACGATTATCATCTAGTTGACTCGAAACCAGTCGACCAGGCATTAACATTTTTACTCGAGCATATACCGCCGCAGCTGCATCTGGTAATCGCTACCCGTGAGGATCCTGATCTCTCCCTGGCTCGCCTGCGCGCCCGCGGAGAGCTGTCTGAATTACGCGCCGCTGATCTGCGTTTTTCCCAGGCTGAAGCGAGTGAATTTCTCGAAAAAATATTTGGCTTGCCCCTTGCAGCCGATGAAACGGCTGCCTTGGAAACCCGAACTGAGGGCTGGATTGCGGGATTGCAGCTGGCTGCCCTGGCTTTGCAAAGTGCTCTCGCCAGCCATGGGCCCTCTGCGCTATCCGATTTCGTCCATTCGTTCACCGGAAGTCACCGGTATATTCTGGATTACCTGCTCCAGGAGGTTTTGCAGAATCAACCCGACCATATTCGCACTTTTTTATTACAGACAGCCATCCTGGAACGATTGAACAGTTCTTTGTGTCAGACAGTCACAGGTTGCGAGAACTGTCAGGATTTGTTAGAGAACCTGGAAAGGGATAATCTCTTTTTAGTGGCTTTGGATGATCAACGTCTTTGGTTTCGTTATCACCATCTTTTTAAAGAAGTTCTTCAGTCACGTTTGCTCATGGAATTTCCAAATCAGGTGAGTATGTATCACCAACGGGCCAGCTTATGGTTTGAACAGAATGGATATCCGGCTGATGCAATTGGCCACGCGCTTGCTGCTGGAAATCAATCACGCGTTGCAGACCTGATCGAATTGGTTTACCCGATGATGGATAGCACTTTTCAATTCACAGGTTGGATGGATTGGGTGAAAAAACTTCCTCAAGAATTGGTTCAAACTCGGCCGGTTTTGTGCGTGGATTACGCCTGGGCGTTAACAGATCTTGGTGAGTTGGAAGAAAGCGAAGCCTGGCTGAAAAATGCAGAAACTGGATTGAAACAACTCGAAAACCAAGATTCAATGCCCTGTCCAGTAGTCATTGTTGATGAAAAACAGTTCCGCAGTCTACCATTCAGAATTGTCCAGGCTCGCGCCTACCATGCCCAGGCGCGGGGTGACATACCTAATACGGTACGCTTTGCTCAAATGGCGCTCGACCTCACCCCAAAAGAAGACCTTACCAATCGTATCGCGGCGACTTTGCAAATGGGGATCGCCGACTGGTCGCAAGGAAAACTTGAACCGGCGTTCAAGGCTATGGATGATTGGATTCAATTGAATCTGAACTCGGGCAAAGTCGTTTTTGCGATAGCCAGCACCTTTTTCCTGGCTGATATTCAGATCGCACAAGGACGGCTCAACGATGCAAAAAGGACTCTACAGGAAATGATATACCTGGCTGAGACCTGCGGTCAGCCAGTTGATCATGTTTCATCTCACTTGTATTTGGGTTTGGGTCTGTTGCAGCTTGAATGGAATGATATCGAATCTGCCCGCCAATATTTTGAAAAAGCCGAGGCGTTTGGTAATGTTACAACCCTGGTGGATTTTCCATATCGTAAGTGTTTGTCTCAGGCCAGGCTAAAGCAAGCAGAAGGGGACCTGGATGCGGCGCTTGACCTCCTTGATGAGGCAAAACGTGTTTATGTTAGGATCCCTGTACCGGATACACGGCCTATTGAGGCGATGAAGGTCAGAGTATATCTCCAGCAAGAACGTCTGGAAGAAGCTCAAAAATGGGTGCAAGATAGAAACCTTTCGGAAGATGATGACCTGGACTTCATGCATGAATATGAGCACATTACCCTGGCGCGAGTGTGGTTAGCCACTTATCAATGTAATCATGACAAAAACACAATCGAGAGCTGCATAAGATTATTGGACCGCTTACTTAACATCGCGCGAGCTGACAGGAGAGTCGCAAGTGAACTGGAGATTCTAGTGATCCTGGCGCTTGCTTACCATGCACAAGGAGAAGCAACTCAAGCGATGATTGCGTTACAGCGGGCACTTGTGCTGGCAGAGCCACAAGGTTACAAGCGCCTCTTTTTAGATGAAGGCGACCGAATGATAAGATTATTGAAAGAAACCGCCAGACGGGGAATCTCTCGATTCTATGTTGAACAGCTGCTGGAAGACACAAGGAAAGAGGATCGGAACCTTTTCCAGACTAATCAAAACCTGGTTGAACCATTGAGTGAACGCGAGTTGGAAGTGCTCAGGCTTTTGAAGAGCCAATTGAGCGGCCCAGAAATCGCCCGTGAATTGGTAGTATCACTAAATACACTCCGTACCCATACGAAAAATATCTTCAGCAAATTAGGGGTCAATAACCGTCGCGCTGCAGTTCGCCGGGCAGAAGATCTTCAATTGATCTAAAAGATACTGCTGCTTGTAATTGCCTGGCAAGAAAGCCAGGTTTTTTTGATTCATCCTACCTTCTGGTGGGTAAATCACCACATCATGTGATGCCTTCTCACCACATGTGCCGGTATTCTTTTGTTTAAGAAAGGATTGAATTTCAAATAAACTGTCATTGACCGGGTTAGACTTTACCAATGGTGATCGCCCGGTGTTTACCAGGACATGATCGCCCGATGTTTACCACCCATGATCGCTCGGTGTTTACCACCCATCGCCGCCCGGTGTTTACCACTTGGACAGATGGTGGAAATCACCGTGGGATAATCTTCCCAGAACAAGTCTGGGAGGAACGATCATGGAGCGCATTCACATGAATTACTACAAAGACATCATTTACCGTCTCAGAGCGGGAGAGAGCGAACGGCAAATCTCAAGGGATCTGGGGATCAGTCGTCCCACCATACATAAATACAAGATGAAAGCGGAGGCGGAAGGACTACTAGAGAATGGAAGCCTGCCTGAAGATCATCAACTGCTGGAGAGTTTGGGGCCAGCCCCACAACCTCCCAGAGAGCCATCATCGCTGGAACCCTATCGAGAAAAAGTAGAAAAGTATGTAGAGCAGGGTTTGGAAATGACGGCCATCTACCAGCGATTGAAGGAACAAGTTGGATATTGCGGCAGTTATTCTTCCGTGCGCAGATTTGTTTATCACTTAAAGCCCCAAGAGCCCGAAGCTTATGTACGCATTCACACTGATCCCGGAGAAGAAATGCAAGTAGATTTTGGCAGTGTGGGTAACCTCTTCGACCCCAAAACAGGAAAAATTCGTCCGGCTTACGGATTTGTAGCCACTTTAAGTCACAGCCGTCATCAGTATGCCGAGTTGGTTTTTGACCAAAAGACAGCCACCTGGATCGGATTACACCGGAGGGCATTTGAATTCTTTGGTGGTGCTCCCAAAAGAGTGGTGTTGGATAATTTGAAAGCGGGTGTAGTGAAAGCCCTGGTGATTGATCCAATCTTAGGTGAGGCGTATCGCAAACTAGCGCAACATTATGGCTTTTTAGCCAGTCCCAATAAGCCCAGAACCCCCCGTCACAAAGGCAAAGTGGAAAATGGAGTTCACTATCTCAAGCGCAACTTCCTGGCCGGGCAAGAATTTGTGGATATTGAAAGCGCCAATCGTCATCTGCGCAGGTGGGTGATGGAAACAGCAGGTTCCAGACAACATGGCACCACCCGGCAGGTTCCCCTGGCCGTCTTTCGTGAGGTGGAGCAGAAAGCCTTGCTACCACTGCCTGTCAAACCATTTACGCTTTGTGAGATCCGCACCGCAAAAGTTCATCCTGACTGCCATATTGTTGTAGATGGCAGCTACTATTCAGTGTCGTTCCTGTGGATTGGAAAAGAAGTGGAAGTTCATATCCATGAACGCGTGATTGAAATCTACGCTGAACATGAATTGGTCAGAACTCACTTGAGAGCACGTCAGAAAGGCAGCTGGCGCACAGAAATGACGGATTATCCACCGTACAAAGCTGAATATCTGATGAAAACTCCTGCGTACTGCCGTCGGGCAGCCGAGCAGATTGGCCCGTATACCCGGCAAGTGGTAGAAGAATTATTTTCAGATGGGGTATTGGATCGCCTGCGCTCGGTGCAAGCAATTTTACAGTTAGAAAAGAGCGTTGGAGCCAATCGTCTGGAAGCTGCTTGCAGACGAGCGCTGTTCTTTGGAGATGGGCGTTACCGGCGCATCAAGGAAATCCTCAACGCGGCACTTGACAAGGAACCTTTGCCAGAAGAAATCCCGGCTTTCTCTTGTTCACAAGAGTTCACCTTCGCGCGTAAACCCCAAGAATTCTTTCATGCGACAGAAAAGAGGGTTCAATGATGACCCATCCACTGCTCCCAAAATTACGTCAACTTCGCCTTTCAGGCATGCTGAACACCCTGGATTTGCGCGCCGAACAAGCCCAACAACAGAACCTTTCCCCGGTGGAATTCTTTGCGCTGCTCTTGGATGACGAATTAGAAAGACGGAATCAGCAGAATCTAGAGCGCCGACTGGCGCAATCCGGCTGCAATCCCCAAAAGACCTTGGCGGCTTTTGATTTCTCGGCGGCGGCCGGGATTAATCGAACGTATGTCATTGACCTAGCTACCTGTGCGTTTATCGCCCGTCATGAGAATGTTTTGATTTGTGGCCCAACGGGAGTGGGAAAAACGCACATTGCTAATGCCATTGGGTTTGAAGCGCTACGTCGTGATATGCGCGTAATCTCCAAGTCAATGATCCGCCTGTTGACGGATCTCAATACTGCCAGAGCCAATGGCACACACCAACGTCAGTTGGCGACCATTCTCAATTGTGATCTGTTAATCCTGGATGATTTTGGCTTGCAAAGCATTTCTCCCAATATGGCTCAGGATTTATACGAGATCATCTGTGAACGCTATGAACGTGGATCCATCTTTGTCACCAGTAACCGTGCTTTCGAGGAATGGGCAGATGTTTTTGGAAATGATCTTTTGGCCAGCGCTGCGCTTGATCGACTTACCCATCATGCTCATACGCTGATTATTGAAGGTCAAAGTTACCGCCAGATTTCTCGCAGAAGGGAGGCTTTACTGACCGCTAAATCTTCTTCGTAATTGGTATTTGGTGGTAAACACCAACCCGACTATAGAGTGGTAAACATAACCCGACTATGGGTGGTAAACATCGCCCGGCTATTGACATAAACAAAGTCTTCCGAAATTTTTTAAAAATTAAGAGAGGTACTATGGGACTAAATAGAAGAAAATGTGTTGCCAATGACGATCCGCACAGAATCCAGTTTCGAGTCAAAGGACAACTTGATGAGCAGTGGTCAACCTGGTTTGAAGGTTTTTCTATTGAGCCACAGGACCATGGTGATACGCTTATCACCGGTGTAGTTTCAGATCAGGCAGAGTTGTTTGGCATTATGAAGAAATTTCGAGATTTGGGAATTGAATTAATTTCATTCAATCCAATTGAATCACGTTGGACTTACAAAATACAGGAGAATAAAATGAATGCAACCAATGGAATACCGTTTTTGGAAGAGAGAAAAGCGCTTTTTTCCGTATTGTGGATTTATTTGTCGGTGAACTATATTTATTGCGATCACTTAGCGCTAATGGAACCAGGGATATTAACGGGTCTTATTGAAGGTCGGATTGGATCCATCCAGTTAAATACCCAATTTCTTTTAGGAGCGGCTTTTCTGATGCAAATTCCATTTGTAATGATTGTCCTCTCACGAATTCTGAAATTTCGCGCCAATCGCTGGGCAAACATCCTGGCTGGGGCAATTATGGCGATTGTTCAAATCTCAACCATGTGGATGGGGAGCGCGCCAAGCCCAACTTATTTGTTTTACAGTGTGATCGAGATTGCCTGTAATCTGCTAATCGTCTGGCTGGCTTGGAATTGGCGAAATCCTGAATACCAGCCATAACCAAAATAAATTGTTTAGAATGATAGGAGTAGTTTAATGAAAGCGATTGTATACACTGAATATGGTTCCCCGGATGTATTAAAACTCCAGGAAGTGGCCAAGCCCGCCCCTGCTGAATATGAGGTGCTGGTGCGGATACATGCTACTTCGGTCACCACAGGAGATGTGAACGCTCGCGGTTTTCTGTTCGTCCCTAGTGGTTTCGGTTTTCTTCCGCGGCTGATGTTCGGATTGCGAAAACCGAAAAAAAACATTCTCGGCCTTGAACTTTCCGGCGAGGTTGAAGCAGTCGGCAAAGAAGTAAGATTGTTTAAGAAAGGTGATCAGGTTTTTGGAATTTCGGGTGAGAAATTTGGCTCATACGCGGAGTACGCTTGTATGGCCGAAGATGACGCTTTGATGATCAAACCGATGAACCTGACATATGAAGAAGCCGCTGTCTTGCCTTTTGGAGCGACAACCGCGTTATATTTCTTAAGAGATTTAGGAAAAATTCAAAGTGGTCAGAAAATCCTTGTCCATGGTGCTTCTGGCGGGGTGGAGTGTTTTAACTAGTTATAAAGAATAATGTAATATGTGGAATAATATTGTAAAATGTTCTCATGAAATTAAGCGAGTATGCAAAAACTGTTGGTGTATCGTATAAAACGGCTTGGACGTGGTATA
>Ga0209269_1000496_pt1 | contig 36228 bp, 32 predicted proteins | sample MTBAKMMethaMetaG_FD_187455 | JGI IMG/M metagenome (GOLD analysis project Ga0209269, IMG submission 187455) | Enrichment culture microbial communities from Arthur Kill intertidal strait, New Jersey, USA, that are MTBE-degrading - MTBE-AKM (Arthur... | ecosystem: Environmental > Aquatic > Marine >... | reverse complement strand
GATTATTCTCTTCCCAATAATCATGTTTTCCATACTTTATTGGTTCACATCGCATTTCGATTATTTGGAGATGCCCCCTGGATTGTCCGCCTTCCTGCATTCCTGGCCGGAATGCTTTGCATTCCAGCCGCCTACATTATGGGGCGAATTCACTACAATCGGAATGTTGGATGGATGGCTGCTGCCCTGGTTGCATGGTGGCCGCAGATGGTTTTCTATTCCGCAAACGCGCGTGGATATTCTTTGCTGGGTCTTTTTAGTTTGATAAACTTTGTTTTGGCTGGAGTGATATTAAAAAGGCGTAGTCTCGCTGCCTGGATTTGGATGGGATTGGTTTCCGCGCTGGGGTTATTTACTGTCCCTGTAATGGCATACTCTTTAGGTATCCTTTACTTATGGTTATTGGTTTCATTCATTCTTGGTGAAAACCAAAAGAATTACCAGCCAAAGCAGTTTTGGACCGCATTGATCGCTACCGGAATCACGACTCTAGCGTTTACCGTTATTCTTTACCTGCCAGTTTTATTTGTGTCGGGACCAGATTCATTATTCGGCAATAAATTTGTACGCTCTTTCACCTGGGGAGAATTCACAGATCGCCTGCCCTTCTTCCTGGATGATATCTGGATGCGGTTCACCCAGGAGATGCCATGGTATGCCATTCTCCTCATCTTACTGGGCTTGGGGTTATCTATTCTTCTTCATCGTAAAATCTCGCAATTCAAAATTCCAGTTCTGGCTGTGGCATTGCTATTTTTTATTGTAGTCATGCCAATTCAACGTCCAGAAATGCTCTCAAAGCTGTTTTTCTTCAGCCTGCCCCTTTTAGCTGTTTGGGCGGCTGCTGGTTGGGGTGCAATATTGCAATTATTCCCCCGGAAGAATTTGGAATTCGTTATTTCCCTTTTGATCATGGGAATATTTGCAGGCAGTAGTATATGGCATGCTTTACCGAATCAGCCATACTTGAGCGGAGCCACTGGTGTTCACCAACAAATTGTTGAGTGGATCGAACCTTGTATGGAAGAAAACGACATTGTGTTGGTGGATTTCCCGGTAGATGCGCAGATCTTATATTACGCGCGACGGGCAGGATTGTCTTTGGATGCATTTAGAGAACTCGAACAGGTGAATTACCAAAGGGCTTTCGTATTGGTCAATCCTGTCGAGGGGCAATCTCTGGAAAGCGTGGCAACAAAACGCGATCTTCTGATTCCACTTGATTTGGAAACCGCGAAGGAACAAACGCGAATTAATGTAATTGAAATTTACACAGTGACCCCCGCCCAGTGAAACTCCGAGTGGTTTTTCACTTGCCCCCTAATGCAATATGAATTTTGGAAACTGAAGGTGCAGGTTTTGCTCTCAACTCTAAACAACTGCTATTTCTGAAAAGAAAAGTTCCAGAATTTTAATCAGATCACTTGGATATGGACGAACAGCCTATTGACAAGTGATTTTTGATTTGCTATACTAATTCTAGTCTTCTAGAACACTAGAATTCAAAAATGGAACCCTGGATACAATTATGCCTAGATCAAGTCACCCACTCCCCCTTTATATTCAAATCGCGGACCGCATAAGGCGGAAAATCGCCAGCGGAGAAATTCCCGCGCAATCAAAGCTTCCTACCCAAAGAGATCTGGCAGAAAAATATAAAACCACTTTGATGACTGTCAGACAGGCTTTAGAAGTGCTGGAAGACGAGAATTTAATCCGTTCAGAACATGGAGTTGGTACATTTGTGATTGGCACAGGTGTTCAAGAAGACAACATCCGCATCCTGTCATTCAGCAACGAAATGAAACAGCGCTCCCGTTCCATCGAAACAAGATTACTTTCAAAGGAAAAACTTGTCATCAACGCGGCGGCCTGCCGGGCTTTGGACCTGCCTGAAGGCACACCATTGGGAAGGATCGATCGTCTGCGGTTATATAACGGCTTGCCAATAGTACTTCAGCACTCCTATTTGCCCCCAGAATTATCTTCCGTCATTGATACATACACTCCGCAGAGCGCTCTATACGAACAAATCCGTAATGCAGCAGGCGAAGTCGTTGCCATGACAAGAGAAATATTACGTCCCATCACACCTTCTTTAGAACAAGCAAGTTTATTGGATTGCCCACCCGAATCAAGCGCATTGCTTTCCATGCGGATCAGTTTGAATCATAATGATCGTCCCTTGGTTTACGATGAAGCATTGCTACATGGTGGAAGATTCCTTATCACCACAGAACGGATTGGTCACCGCACCTCCTATCGCTACAATTTGATTGTAGAGGACAACACCGACCTGATTAGCTTACTCAAAGAAATCGAATAACTCTAATCCCCTGGAGGGGTCATGTCTGGAAACCCAGTCTTGCAACTCAAGGGTATTCTCAAAGAATACCCCGGTATTCGTGCTGTTAATCACGCATCCCTGGAACTTATGCCTGGAGAGGTTCACGCGCTGGTTGGTGAAAACGGGGCGGGAAAATCCACCTTGATAAAGATTATGGCGGGTGTGGTTAGGCCAGATGCGGGAGAAATCTGGTTGAATGGCGATCAAATATCTATTCATAGCGGTAGTGACGCATATCGTTTGGGACTCAGCTTCATTCATCAAGAATTAAACTTGGTGAATTATTTGAGTGGCGCCGAGAATATTTTTCTGGGAAGGCCTTACCCAAAAACATCAGTTGGAACTGTAAATTGGAAGAAATTGTACCGGCAAGCGCAAGAAATTTTGGATCGGTTAGGTGTGCACGTTCCCGTGAATATCCCGGTCTGTCGTCTTTCGCGCGGTGATCAATCCATGATTTCTATTGCCCGAGCATTTGCCGGTGATGCAATGATATATGTGATGGATGAACCCACCGCTTCACTCACCGATGAGGAAATTCGCAATCTTTTCAAAGTGATAGAAATGCTGCAATCAAAAGGAGCAGCTATTCTCTACGTTTCTCACCGTCTGGAAGAAATATTTGAAATTTGCAATCGCGTAACCGTGATGCGAGATGGTAATGTGATTGCGACCCATCCAATTGAGCAGATTAATCAAAGCGAAATGATCCGCTTGATGATTGGCAGAAAGATGGATGAAACAGTTCCACCCCCTGAGGCAGAAATTGGAGAAAAAGTATTTGAAGTAAAAGGCTTATCCGGACACACTGTCTCAGACATCAATTTTTCACTACATAAAGGTGAAATTGTAGGTCTTGCAGGATTGGTTGGATCCGGAAGAACCGACATATTACGAATCATTTATGGCGCAGATCCAATATCGACAGGAGAACTCAATCTTTTTGGCGGAAATTATTTGCCTAAGACTCCCGCAAAAGCAATTCAAAATGGGTTTGTCTTAGTACCGGAAGAGCGGCATTCTCAAGGGTTAGTGTTAGGACGTTCAATCCTTGAAAATATCACTCTGCCTTCTGTTGGGCGTCTTTCTCACAAAGGTTTGTTCTTAAATCGAAAACGGGAGCAGAAAGAAGGAAAGATTACCAGTCAGGCAGTCCGCCTGAAAGCCAGTTCTTTACAGCAAAAAGTCGGGCAATTATCGGGTGGGAACCAGCAAAAAGTTGTCTTTGCCCGATGGATGATTGAAGACCCGAAGGTGCTTTTATTAGATGAACCAAGCCGCGGAGTTGATGTGGGTGCTCGATATGAAATTTACAAAATCATCCGCGAAATGGCAGCCCGAGGGGTGGCAATATTGTTAGTTTCCTCCGACCTGACCGAAATACTGGGTTTATCTGACCGGGTTTTGGTCATGCGGGAGGGAAAAATGGTCAAAGAACTGCCCGCGAAAGGGCTGACTCAAGAAACAATTCTGCGATATTGTTACGGAGAAGAAAAATGAGCCAAACAGAAATGGTGATCAAAAAAACCAAAAACCGCATTGATGTTGGTGATTGGCTTCGAAAATGGGGAACATTGGTTGGATTCTTAACCCTCATTGTTGTTTTTTCTGTTTTGAGGCCGGACGCATTCCCCTCATACCGCAATTTGAGAAACATTGTTGAGCAAGCGGCTACTTTGGCAATTGTAGCGTCAACCGTTACCCTCGTTATGGTTACAGGTGACTTCGATCTTTCCGTTGGAACTCTGGCCTCATTATCCGGAGTGGTCGTTGCCGATTTGATGACAAGAGGATTAGGAATTCTTCCAAGCGTATTAATTGCCCTGGCAGTAGGTGGATTGGGTGGATTAATCAACGGTGTATTGGTTTCATATGGCGGACTTTCCGCTTTTGTGGCTACCCTCGCCACCATGACAGCTTACGGTGGTCTGGCATTGTTATACACCGATGGAGCCACGATATTCAGCGGGATCCCTGAAGGTTTTCGTTGGTTTGGACAAAGCAGTCTTGGTCCAGTACCCGTGCCCGTACTGATTATGGTGATTGTAGTTGGATTAGCATGGCTGGTGATGGAACAGACTGTTTTTGGGCGCCGCCTATACGCTATTGGCGGAAACGCGGAAGCCTCTCATCTGGCAGGAATTAATGTCAGGCAGCTTCGAATGTTTTCCTATGTTCTTTCAGGGATAGGCGCAGCATTGGCAGGGATTGTGCTTACCAGCCGCCTTTTTTCCGCCCACCCTCAAGCGGGGAACCCTTTCATGCTTAATGCCGCGGCAGCTGTATTTCTTGGAGCAACTGCCTTTCGCGAAGGCGAACCTCACGTTTTGGGCACCTTATTAGGTGTATTCATTATGGGTGTATTGGGTAATGGTTTGAATATATTGGGAGTCAATTCCTATATTCAATCCATACTGACGGGCGCCATCATTGTTGCCGCTGTATTACTTTCCGGCCTTTCAAGCCGTAAACGGAGCTAAATATGATTTCAATCAAAGCCGCTTTCAATAACGCTCATCAAAACGGAAGGATAGCGCTGATCGGATACCTCCCTGTTGGATTTCCTGATCGCCAACGCTTCTTGGAGGCAGCCCAAGCCGCCTTTGAAGCCGGACTGGATATTTTGGAAATTGGTATGCCTACCCGCGAAGCATCATTTGATGGCCAGGTCATTCGAACTGCCCTGGAAGAGGCATACCGGATAGGTATAACAGTGGATGAAGCCCTGGAGCTTGGAGCACAGGTAACAAACAGCACTGGTGGATCTGGATTGGCAATGTTTTACAAGGATGCCCTTTGTGGAATGTCTGAGGACGAGTTTTTGGATCACTGCGCTGAATTAAAAATATCAGGCATACTTCCGGTGGATATTGTTGGACAGAATTGGCTTTCACTGGCAAAAAAGGCAATCCATAAAAACGTGTCTCCGGTGGGATTTGTTACCGCCAATATGGAGAGCTTGGAAATGGACTCCATTCTAAAGAATTCAGGTGGGTTTGTTTACCTGCAAAGCTACAACGGTCCCACCGGTGAACCCGCAACATTAGGATTGGAAGTGCAACAAAGGATTTCCTCTGTTCGAGATCAAATGAATGGCACCCCCCTTCCAATTGCAGTTGGATTCGGAATTCGTAATGGGGCTGATGTTGCACGAGTTGCTGAATTGGGAGCTGATGGAGCAATCGTGGGTACGGCTTTGGTTGAAGCTGCGGTAAAAGGCCCACAAGCCACCACCGCTTTGATTCAAGAAATGGTAGAAGGCGCTTTTCGCAAGGAGTAAACCCATGCAAACCGTAATTTCGTTGGATATCGGCTCAACCGGCACTAAAGCTTGCCTTATAAACCAGACTGGCAAAATCCTTGCCGCGACATATCAACGATATAACACCTACACCGATGGGAGGAATGTGGAGCAGGCTCCTCTGGATTGGTGGCAGGCGGTTTGTACCGGCATCAATGAACTGACCAAAGATCAGGATCTAAAGAACCTTGAGACAATTGTCCTTAGTGGTCAGATGCAAAATCTGATTTTAGTTGAGCCAGAATATCCGCGGACAATACTGTATTCAGATACTCGAGCTGAAGCTGAAGCAATTCTCGTAGACAAAATTTTGTCAACAAAGAATCTAAATGAGATCACGGGGAATCTCCAGGATGCATCCAGCCTGTTGGCGAAGTTACTTTGGATAAAGAAAAACTGGCCAGATGCCTTTCGACAATCAAATGGCCTATTGTTTGGGGCTCACGATTATATCGCCTGGAAAATGACGGGGGCCAAAATAGTAGATTTTACAACCGCATCAACAACAGGCTTATTTTGTTTGAATCGAAATTCATGGGCTGATCAATTTTTCGATGAACTCGATTTACGTCAGGATTGGTTACCACAATTGACTTCCGCGGGAGAAATTGTAGGTTATCTATCGGATCCGGCAGCTCAAGCATGTGGATTGCCAGCTGGATTGCCCGTGATTGAAGGGGCTGGGGACGCTGCTACCGCCACAATGGGCTCGGGTGCTGGAGAACCAGGTCAGATATATGTATACCTTGGCACAAGCGGTTGGCTGGCAGGCACAGTAAGCGGGGAACCAGTAGATCCACAAACCGGTATCTTTAATCTGCGCCACCCAAATCCCGATTACCTCATTCAAATTGGGCCCATGATTACAGCTGCAGGGAATTTTGAATGGTTGAAACGCGTTTTTGGTGAGTTGGAAACAAAAGCAGTTGGGAAACCAGAAGATCAGGCCTATGAATTAATAAACCAGATCGCGTCGATCGCTCCCGCTGGGAGCCATGGCTTGTTGTATCTGCCTTACCTTGCAGGAGAAAGAGCACCTTTTCGCGACGCCAATGCCCGGGGTAGTTTCATAGGACTCAATTTCTCAACAGAGCGCGGTGATATATACCGCTCGGTGTTGGAAGGTGTTGCTTTCTCAATGAGGAGCATTTATCAAGCAATGATCCTGGAAAATCACACCCCAGGAAGAATCACGCTAACAGGTGGAGGCGCCAATTCAACGCTTTGGGCACAAATCTTTGCTGATATCTTCAATTGTAAGGTTTGCATTTTACAAGACCCCGCCAACGTTGGCACACGTGGCGCGGCAATGATCGCCGGTCGAACCCTGCAGTGGTTTCACGAAGCTAATCAGATTGAGCAATTCTATCCTGTGGATAAATCTTTTTCACCCCATCCAGAGAATGCTGCTGTTTATGATCAGATTTTTCCCATCTTCTGTCAGGCGTATCCTGGTTTGAAGCCAGTTTTTGACAAAATGGCTTCAGCTGGTTTGCATAGCAGGTAAATTTTGGATCAGATTAGGTTATTTACCAAACAAGAGGAGAAAAAATGAAAAGGATCAGGTTGTGGACGATAATTTGCGGATTAGTCATTATGAGCATGGTATTAATGGCTGGATGTGCTCCTGCTGAAAGCGCAGATGCTGCCGCGAAGAAGAGAGTGGCGGTAGTAACCCCATATATGGCAAATGAAACCACGAAATACGTAATTGACCAGTTCAAAGCTGCGGCAGAGGCAAAGGGCTGGGAAGTGACGGTCACCGATACGGCTGGTGATTTTAACCTGCTGGTCAGCCGGATTGAAGACGCCGTCAGTCAAAAAGTGGATGCGATTGTCTTGGGTATGGGTGATCCCTCGCAAATGGCAAAAGGTTTGGAAGCAGCCCAAAGTGCTAATATCCCGGTTTTTGGTCTGGATGCAGGAATAGCTCCAGGAGTAATCCTGAATGTAACTTCGGATAACTCTGACCTGGGAAAAACCAGCGCGGATGCACTGGCAAAAGCGATTGGAGAAAAAGGGAATGTGATTATGTTCACTCATGATCCCCACCCTGGTGTTCGCGAGCGTGCCGCTGCGGCTGAAGAAGCATTCAAGGCTTATCCCGAGATCACCATTATTGAGAAGAAACACATCGATGTCCCGGGGCCATTGGATAATGCGCGAAAAATAACGGAAGATTTATTAACCGCTTATCCTGAAACTGGATCTATCGCCGGTATCTGGGCAGGTTGGGATGAGCCCGCGATGGGTGCTTATCAAGCAGCTGAAGCAGCCAACCGTCCAGAAATTTTGATGGTGGGTATCGATGGAACCGATTTTGCACGGGCTGAAATTGCTAAAGGTGGAGCATTCATTGGCTCAGTGGCGCAGGATTTTGATGGGATGTCGGCCAAATTGGTGGAATTGATTGATCAGTACTTCAATGGTCAAAAACCCACAGAAGAATGGTATAAAATTCCCGGAAAATTGATCACCAAGGACAATGTGCAGTAAAGAAAAAGTATCACTTTATTGACATCAAAGGGGCTGTTTCAAAATTTTTTGAGACAGCCCCTACTATTTTCCAGACAACTGGACCCGATCTTTTTTGGTCTAAAACTGCGTTGGTTCCTTTATCTAAACCTTTAGAAGAGAGATTTTTATTACTTTCAAAATATATTTAAATTATGATCATTATCCAACGATCAATCTTTATCCTTCTTCAGGATTTCAAACATTAATCACTTCTTTTACCACTTCTTCAAGAATTTGATCATTCATTTCAATTTGGCAACTCGCTTCCATCTCTGTCAACCAGGCTATTGCTTTTTCTCTGGCATCTACCTCAGTTGAAGAATGAGCCAACAATGCTTGCAGTAGATTGATCGCTTTCCGATTCTCCCCCATCAATTGCAGTACCCTGGAATAATTTACACTGACTCTGGCTACCAGGTCAATCCCATTGATATCCAAAGCCAATTGAATCGCTTGAAGAAAATATTGTTGACTTTTTTCCAACATATTTTTGGCGCAATAAATTTCACCCAGGCTGTTCAAACAAACGATAATCGTCCAATGTTCCTCTAATTCTTCCGCGATACTTAAAGCCTGTTCTGAATAATTTAACGCGGCTGTGTAATCCCCCTGCACGGTTGCCAGTTCACCTAGATTACTATAGGCAAGCGCGACACCATCACGGTCACCAATTTCGTTGCAGATGCTTAAACTCGCGTGATAATACTCATCTGCCTGAGCATAGTTTTCTTGCAAATGAGCAATCGTTCCTAAATTATTAGGCATAATCGCTTGGTTATAACGATCATCCAAATCAGTGCTGATATCCAGACACGCTTTAATAAGCTTAATCGCTAACTCATAATTTCCTTCGTAACATACCAGATCCCCCACACGGTTAAGCACAATGGCAGCTGGCGTAGTTCGGGAATCCACTGTGCCTTCACCCAAGTTTTTACGAATCCGAGCTGCGGTTTCATTCATACAAATATCTGCTGCGGTCTTCCGAATCTGCCAGCTCAATGGATCTACGGGATTGTGATTCTCTTGATAGGAAGTAAAGTCGAGTACCTGTTACAGGATAATTGTTGATCCAAAGATGCGGGCAAACTGCTCAGCATGAGGGATGGCTTGTTCCGCGAGTGCTGACCCATCCAGTGGTACCAGGATACGGTTAAACATAGTCGCTCACTCCTTATGCTTTCAATCGGTGTTGCAACTTGCCTTTACGATTTAAAAACGCGTGATCCAAGACCGTTCAACCAGCCTTTTGCAATATCAGCGCTCAATTATTATATGAATAAAAAACTATAAAAGTCCCTGTAAAAATCTATCAAAAATCTATCATATAGGTAACCGGCACTATTGCGATCGAAGCCAAGTTATCAGATTAAAACGAGAAAGGGGATCTGCAAAAAGTGTATAATTAATTTAATGGATGTGAGGCTCTACACAGAAATTGGATAGACTGAAGCATCTCCACTACTTAACATTCAATTCAACCTTCCTAACGTAGAGATGAAGCTTATCTCTACGTTTTTTAGATATCAAAAGGCTTAGTCGGGTTATATGGATGAGCCCTCGTCCCTGACACATATATTGTTTTGAAAGTTTGTTATGCTCAAAAGAAACAAAATTGGTTTGGAAATGAATGTATTGCTGGAGGATTATCCCTCCCTCCAACAGATATTGCAGAATATTAAACAAGTGGTGTGGATGCTGGACCAGGATACTGGTCAAATTCTCTATGTAAGCCCTGCTTTTGAGAGCGTCTGGAATCGCACTCGCAAAAGTCTCTACGAAGATCCGAGGATATTGATCAAGAGCGTTCATCCGGAAGACCGGGTGAAAGTATTGTCAGCAAGCCCTGAAGATAATCACAAATCTGTAAATCAGTCCTACCGGATATTGCGTCCGGATGGGAGCGTACGCTGGGTTTCTGCTCAAATCTTTCTGATCCATGAAGCATCGCTGAATGCGACCTATCAGATGTGTGTTGCAGAGGATATTTCCGATCAAAACCAGGTCGATCAGACCCTACGCAAGGCTCTGGACCGTTCTCGTGAGCAGTTTGCCCTCAGCCGGCGAATGAGTCTAGCACGGAAACCGGAAGCTGTGCTTAAAACGCTTATGTCCGCCTCGAAATTGCGTTCCGCGAAACACGCAACTGTCTTGTTCTTTGAAGCCCCTTCAGGGGGGCCTTCTCATGAGATTGAAATCATTACATCCTGGTCATCTTTGTCCTATCCTGGCAGTCCTGGTTTTGCCGAATCATTGAGCGAAACCTCTCTTTTCGAAGATCTTGCGATACTGGATCTGATCCATCCAATAAAACCGGTGATCGTTTCGGATATTACCAAAGACCAACGCCTGACACCTCAGGTAAAAAATTTGCTAAAGAGAGTACAAATCCAGACTCTAGCTATTTTTCCTATGGTCTCTTTAAGTAACTGGTTGGGTTGTCTGGTGGCATTTTTTCCCCAGAAAACAAATTTCGAACCAATTGAGCTGCGGCATATCAAAGTTTTGGTCGACCAGGCTACGATCACATTATACAATCTCAAATTGTTGAAGACCGAAGCCGAATCCCGCCATGAAGCAGAACGGGCTAATGAAATCAAGACCCAATTCTTAGCCATGATTTCTCATGAATTACGAACGCCATTAACTTCCATTATAGGCTTTACAAACACCCTCCTCGCCGAAGATGTTGTTTGGGAGGCGGATGAAGAACGCGATTTTATCCAGACGATTGAGCAAGAAGCCAATCGCCTTCAGGAATTGATTGACCACCTGCTGGACCTCTCGCGCCTAGAAGCGGGTATGTTACCAATTTCGCGAGAACCGTATTCTCTACACGAGATTATTAATGATTCCTTGCCGCAGTTTCATACCTTAACAAGCGAATACATCCTAACTATTGATCTGCCTGCCAACCTACCTCTGGTTTACGTAGACCCCAAACGGATCGCCCAGGTATTAGTCAACCTGGTAAGAAATGCTTCTGCCTATTCCACCAAAGGGACTGGAATCAACATTTCGGCTAAAGTGCGGAGAAGTTTTGTTCAAATTAATGTTAATGATGAAGGACCGGGTATACCACCGAGTGAACACAAAAGAGTCTTTAAGGCTTTTCAGCGTGGAAAAGACTTGAATAATGGAGTAGTGAAAGGTGCTGGATTAGGATTAGCCATCTGCAAAGGGTTGATTGAAGCACACGGTGGCCGAATTTGGATTAGGAAAAAAAACACTCCCGGAACAACTGTTTCTTTTACCATCCCGCTTATTCCAGCTCATCTACCAGCCAACTCGCCAGAAAAAGAATAAAATCTATGGGAAATATTCTAATTGTTGAAGATGATCCAAACATCCGCAAACTCGTGCGCGTTAACCTGGTCAAACGTGGATATACCGTCAGCGAAGCAGAAGACAGCCATCAGGCAATCGCCCTCTTTCAGTCTGAAAGAGTGGACCTGGTTCTGCTGGACATGGTTCTCCCAGGTCTTTCAGGGGTAGATATATGCGTTTGGATACGTGCCCGTTCCGATGTACCAATCATTGTATTGAGCGCGCACTCCGAAGAAGACCTGAAAGTAGCCGCGCTCGATGCAGGCGCAGATGACTACGTAACAAAACCATTCGGGCAGGAAGAGTTACTGGCAAGAGTCCGTGCATTCCTGCGGAGATCCTATACACATTCAAAAAAAAATGCTTCTGATTCAAAAATCCAGATTGACGAACTGCGGATTGACCTGGAAGCAAGCCGCGTGTTTATTGGTGATGAGGATTTGCATCTCACCCGAACAGAATATGCGATACTCGCTGAACTAGCCCAGCGTGCAGATGCAATTGTCACACACAACGAATTGATAACTCATGTTTGGGGGCCAGAATTTCGGGGATCCAATCATTATTTGCACAACTATCTAGGGCGGCTTCGCAAAAAGCTAGGAGTTTATAGCGATTTGCTCGAGACCGTGCCGGGCATGGGTTACAACCTGCATACCAAAAGGAAACATTGACATCAGTTCTATATAATGAAAGCGGTTCGCAAATCGTGACAAGAAATAGACTGATCAGGGTTCCGTGCCGAGCCTATTGGTTGGATCAGGCAACAGCGTTTCTCTCTGTCGTCCCTCGCTGTGTGTATCAATACAGCCAGGAACACTAACTTCAACGGAGGCACTGTTGGAGCTTTGTAAAGAGACGGCGAACCTTTTGTCCAGAATCGACTTCACAACCGAAATTGGTGTGTAAAAATCAGAACGACAAGACAGCAGGTCTCAAAACCAGTATCGAGCCAATTATCTGAGGCTCGATACTTTGTGTTTTAAGTAAGAAACTTTTTATTAGGGATTTTATAGAGTTTCACAAGGACATAGATAGGCAGCATTCTGTACGATAGGATTAGCATCAAGGATGTCACCAGGTATTGAATACCTCCACACAATAATTCTTATTTCGTGAAAGGAAAGATACTCATGTCGGAAAAACCAGACAATAAAGAAAAAACAAAAACAAAAGCAAAAACCAAACGGCTATCCAAAGGAAAACGCATCCATGTGCGAAGAATGAAAAAAGCAGCTCGCGAAGAAGGCAAAGTCTACAAACCAGGAATTGTTTAGGTACCTCAGTTTAATATAGGTAGCCAGATACCACGTGCTATGTGCTTTGTACATAAATAATTAAGGTGTTTCATAGTGTATTTCAAGAATATTCTCTCTATAAATTTTTAATGGTATTGAAGCATAACATCGTCTTTACTGTAGCGTGGATTTAAATTTATGGAGTGATTTTTTTCATTTTCAAAATGAATGTCCATTTCAGAGAAGAATAAGCCCTGCTCAATGACCAATTTACTATTTTTTTTGTGCCAATATCATCACAATAATTGAGAACAGCCTCATGTGTTATCGCTTTGCTTTTGCACTCGGAGGATTATGGAACCAGGATATATTGAATCAGGTCCATTTCTGGAGGTTCAGTGTCTGACAATATAAATGTTGTCGAAATCCACGGCTGCATCGTATGTGCCAAAATATTCAGCATTCTTGCGATATATACCCCAAACGGTAAGCTTATAAATTTTGCAGTAACCAGCCCTGGAGGACACAAGGTGAAAGATGAGCGACAACCGCTAGTCGCCTGTGATTCTCATACCAAAGGTGAAATTGAAGCCGCCCATAAAAGATGGCAGTCCAGAAACGACCATGATTAAAGCAATAACCATAAAGATTCAGAAAGATCGTTGAAATGTGGTGTCCTATGGATTTCAAAGATTTCTGTCAACGATCACCCTCTAAAGTGAGAGGCTTGTAACTGCGCTCTGCGTCAATTCTACGGGTAAGGTGGCTTTAGCCTCATCACGCGCTACGATTGGCGGATGGACTGCCGCTACCCGTTGTTTTATCCGTGCGTTTGGACTTGCTGCGGGATGTTATCCCCTTGAACAGACGAATGTTATTAACAGGAGCAAATTTGGGAAGTTCACTCACAAACAGATGCACATGGTCGGGCATGACCTCAACTACCAATACCTGAAACCCGAATTGCGCGGCGATTTGCGCCATCAACTCTTTCAACCGTGCCTCGCCAGGGCCAACCAGGACCTTTTTGCGATAGCGCGGTATCCAAACCAAATGGTAGTTGATTACATATGCGCTGTGGGAGCATGGTTGGCTTGTTTGTGTATAAACCAATTTTAGCAAAGGAACGCGGTTTCCTCGACCCGCTGAAGCAAGGTAGTTTTCACTGTAAAGAATTAGGAAATCAATCGGCAATTAAAAATTGACATTACAGTGACACTCCGCACGCCCTAAAGGGTGGCGGCTTCTTGGGACACGCACGGCGTAGCCGCCCACGTTAGCTCCCAACGGGACTGTCCATCCCGGTTTAATGCTCTATTCAAAATGTTAACCGCGGCGTTCACGTCTCGATTCATCGCGATGCCGCATTCACATTCAACCCATCGTACGGATAAATCCATATTTTCAAAAACCGCACCACAACCGGAGCACGTTTTAGACGTGTAATCTGGTTGTACCCTCACAACTCCCCGACCAGCTTCTGCCGCTTTGTCGGAAAGTCTTTTTGCAAAGTATCCCCAACCACCATCCAAAATGCTCTTGGATAGGTGCTGATTCTTGACCATGTTTTGTATCTGCAAATCTTCGATGACAATTAAATCATTGTTTACGATTAAGTTGTTTGCCAATTTATTCAGAAAATCTTTTCGCTGGTTGGCGATGCGTTCGTGGTGAACTTGCAGGGCGTGTACTGCTTTAAGACGGTTGCTGCCACCTTTTTTCCGGCGAGCGACCCTGCGCTGGAGGACACGGATCTTTGCCTGACCTGCCCGATACCACTTCGGATTTTCAACCAGTTCACCCCTACTGGTGGCTATTAATGAATTGATGCCGACATCCACCCCAATTGTCTGTCCTGTCTTTGGTAGCGGTTTTTCTTCAACTTCGCAGGCAAATGAGACAAACCACTTCCCCGCTTTTCGGCAGACCCGTAAGGTTTTGATCTCGCCTTCAAGTGGTCGATGCCAGCGGACAGCGACCCGCCCAACTCCTGACAATTTCAACCGCCGACCATCCAACCTGAATCCATTGCCATATTCTTTCAGCCCAAATGAATCAAACCGATTTTTGCCTTTGAATCGAGGATTGCCCGGTTTCTCGCCCGCTTTCACTCTCCGGAAAAACGCCTGAAATGCCTTGTCCAAGTCTGCAACCACAACTTGTAACACATGCGAGTGAATATTCTTGGCATATGGGCTGGAATCTTTCAGCGTTTTGACTTTTCGCAGTTGCTCAAACTTTCCAACCGTTTCACCCCGTTCTTCGTAGGCAGTCTTGCGTTCGGCAAGGCATTCGTTGTAGAACAAGCGGCAGGTCTCAATAATGGAATCCATCGTCCGCTGTTGAGATTTGGTTGGGTAGATGCGGTATTGAAAAGTTTTAATCATAGATCGTCTTCAATTTTACATCATTTAGACGAACAAATGTTCTTTTAAACAAAAAATGTTCCATTCGGCTAAAGCTAAAACAAGAAACCCGCTTATTCACCCGCCCTGAAGGGCGGTGGTTTGCGACGGGTTTTAAATTCAGTCAGCGCTAACCTGACTATCTTCATAAGGAGCAATCTACTGGATATCTTAACGAGAGCAGAACTAAAAAAGTTAATGATTAAACATCAGCAATGGTTTGTTTCAATCTATATGTCGACTCATCGCACTGGAACTGAAGCCCAACAGGATCCTATTCGGTTGAAAAATCTGCTTAAAGAGGCTGAGCATCAGTTATTTGCCAGGGGCGTAAGTACACGCGACACACAAAGAATGCTCGAACCAGCAAACAATTTGGTAAAAAATTACGATTTTTGGCAGCGTCAAAGTGATGGTTTGGTAATTTTTATATCTTTCACCGGAATTCGCTACTATCGCCTTCCATTAAATTTTGAGGAATTGGTGGCTGTTGAGGATCATTTTTATATCCAGTCGTTGATACCCCTATTCACGGGCGATGGCCAGTTTTTTATTTTGGCGTTGAGCAAGAATCATATCAGGCTGCTGAATGGTACACGCTATTCCGTCAGTGAGGTCGACATTGGGCAACTGGTTGGTGGCCTGGAGGATGCATTCCCATCCGACGATCACCAAGTGAATCTTCAACTCCACACTTCAGGTTCCACCGGAGTAGGATCAGGGGGAAAATCAGCAACATTCCATGGACATGGAGCTGGTAATGAAAGTGACAAGGATGATCTCCTCCGCTACTTTCGATTTGTAGATGACGCCCTATTCGAGTTTCTTCAAGGAGACGAGATACCCCTTGTGTTGGCAGGTGTTGAATATTTTCTTCCAATCTACAAAGAGGTTAACACATATCCGAACTTGATCGATAGCGTCATTAAGGGCAACCCAGATTTATTGAGCATGGAAGAACTGCATAGAAGCGCATGGGACATTCTGAGACCTTTTTTCCAGGCGGAACAAGAAAAGGCTGTTTCCCTTTACCAACAGTTAGCCGGCCAGACCAGCGAACTAGCGGCAGACACATTGGAAGAAATTGTTCCAGCAGCATATAACGGTCGGGTTGAAATTTTGTTCATCGCCGCCGGAAAGCAACAATGGGGTGTCTTTAATACTGCGACCAATAAGATTGAGTTACATGACCAAAAGGAGTCCGGTGATGAGCACCTGCTTGATCTGGCGGCGGTTCAGACCTTCTTAAAAGGTGGAACAGTCTATGTAGTAGAACCAGAAAAAGTACCAGGTGGAACACTTACTGCCGCTGTACTTCGTTTTTAATCAAGCGTCACTCCATCGTCCAATGATGTTTTTGATAATTGCGACGAGGTGAATTGGGGAGTTAAAAACATAATTATTTTTAGTTTTTTTATAGGTTTTATCAGGGACATTGATAGTTCCGATCGAATAAGATGAAATAACACAAATAACCATCAATACAGCAATTTTCAGTTTGCCGAATTCAACAATCAGGCGTAATCAATTTTGAGACTCAGATGGAAATCTAGGTGCGCTACCCTTCAGAGAACGCCGGATTAAACTGCAGAAGCAGCCGACAAGAAAAATTGAGAGGAAAAAGGATGAACAAAGATATTTTGGAAGGCAAGTGGAAACAGATCCGTGGCGAGGCTAAAGCATGGTGGGGAAAGCTCACAGACGACGACTTGGATCGCGCCGCCGGTAAGTTGGATGTTCTCACCGGTTTACTACAGGAGAAGTATGGCTATTCGCGCGAGCACGCTGCTGATGAAATCGACAAGCGTGTGACAGAGTTTGAGGCAAACCTGAAAAAGTAAATGGGGCCTTGCTTTGTAAATTATGAGTTAGAAATTACCTAATACTCCCCTCAATAAAAGGGCTTAGATCTTCAATTACTTTCGAATAGGAGAAGAAATGAACCTGATAATCTATTTAGTTGCTGCTGCTGTGATTGGATGGGTGGCTACCGAATTGATGCACGATCGCTCCAATCTGCTAATCAACATCGTTGTTGCAGTTATTGGCGCATTCCTTGCGGGATACTTCTTGAGCCCCCTAATTGGAGTCGGGACTATCAATGATTCGATTTCCATTCCGACCATGCTGGTAACATTGCTTGGATCTATTATCCTGCTAGCAATTGTCCGCATCATTCGTCGCCGACGGTAACTCTTATAATTCACCTCCGGTGTGTGTGCGCATGAGCAAGTTATCTATGATCGATGCACCCCTGCTGCTAACTGCAAAGGAGAATTGCTTTAATTAAACCTTAGGAACTTGAAACAGACCGGATAGACAATCGTCACTCGTTAAGCCAGTCAGGTAGTATAAAGAATTGATCAAAATTTAAGGAGAAATCTCATGCTATGGACTATTATCGTTATTCTCGTAGTATTATGGCTCCTTGGCTTTTTTGGCAGAAACATAAGTCCAAAATTCCCGAAAACGGGCAGTTGGATACACATTCTGATCGTTATCGCTCTTCTTTTAATCGTGTTGAATTTTCTTGGGGTAATTTAACTTTCTCTGCATTTCGACCCGATAAGCTCAAGTGAAACAGATGAGGTATTTGTGTTTTCATCCAATCCAGCAATTGGTCAATTGCTGGATTGTCGAGACTGAAAGTTGAAATCCTCTTGAACAAGCCGTCGAAAAATCCATCAAACCATTAAGCCTTTCTTTGATAGATACCAGGCAAAAAACCGCAAAGAAGGAATGGACCAATAATAAGGGCAATGATTTCCAAACAGCCCAAGACCATTTGACGGTTGAGCAGGAAGGAAAAATTTGTGGTAACACAACCCGATCTTTGGACATTTCGACGAATTATGTGGGCAACCCTGGTCTTCGTTTTTGTCGTCTTCAGCTTCTGGCTTCTCTTTCGATTTCATCAGGTCGTTTTCATTATTTTTATTGCTATTGTGATTGGCACAGTGTTCCGACCAGTCGTTACCTGGTTAAACAATCTTGGATTATCCCTGAAAATTGCGGGCATTCTTGCTTATCTTATTCTCCTCGCTCTGTTCATCAGCTTCATGTTTTTATTATTCCCCTTAATCGTTGAGCAAGGGGTAATACTTATTTCAGCCATACCGGGTTACTACCAAAACCTGCGTGAAGGATTGTCTAATTATTCCAATCCATTTATTGTGCGCCTGACTGAGTTACTACCAACCACACTCTCTAGTTTGGTACCAATACAACAAACGGGCCCGCAGATTCTGGTATTTGCAGAACAGGCAGCCGGTTACCTGGCATCGGCCGCAAATGCCGCCTTTCTAACTATTACCATTTTGTTATTCGCCTATCATTGGACACTTGATGGACCAAATACCATTCAATCCTTACTGTTATGGACCTCAAAAGAACAGCGTATATATATTACCCAACTGATTTCAGAGATGGAAATCAAAGTCGGTTCATACATCGCCGGGCAAGGATTACTTTGCCTGATTATCTTTCTCATGTCGCTGATCACATATTTGATCATCGGCTTGCCAAATGCTCTGGTGCTGGCAGTCATAGCGGGCGTAATGGAAGCAGTACCTTTGATTGGCCCACTTCTAGGTGCCATTCCGGCAGGGATAATCGCCCTATCTATCTCTCCTTCTAAATTAATCTGGGTGGTTGTCGCTTCAGTTGTCATCCAGCAGTTGGAAAATAATTTACTGGTTCCGCGTGTCATGCGGAAAGCGTTAGGGATAAACCCATTTGTCTCATTGCTGGCGATTTTTGCATTCACCTCATTGTATGGCATTGCCGGCACAATGATGGCCATACCCATTGCGGCTATCATTCAGCTTTTACTGAAACGTTTTGTATTTTATCCAACAACATTTGAATCGGAAGTTTCCACCAATCGCGATTCTGCCAGCCGCCTACGATATTTAGCCCAAGACCTCGTACTAGATCTACGCAAACAAGCTCGAATCCAAAAAATGGGCTCTGATCTGAGGGTCAAACAGATTGATCAGGTGATGGATGAGATTGAAGCGATCACAACCGACCTTGATGCTTTGTTGGGACAGATCCATATCAAAGGTGTCGAATGACAAAACAACTAGCAAAGTTCAGTGCATCTGTTATGATCACTTTATTAGCTCTAGTTGTCCTATGGCAGTTCCGTATTGTGGTTGTTTATGTTTTAATCTCGCTTACACTTGCAGCAGCGCTGCACCCTTTGATTCAACTCCTGGTTCGGCGAGGCATTATCGTCCGTGTCGCCTGGACTTTTCTATTTCTGATAGTCCTGGCAGGAGTCGGTTTCTTGCTCTTCTTTATCGGCAAAACCGCGATCAGTGAGGTGCAATTGCTGGCTGATACCGTATCAGTGCAAGATGAATGGAAGCTACCACTCTGGTTGAAAGGCAGCTCGTTCCAATTAGCGTTAGTTGGGCGGCTACCACCTCCGAGCGAGCTTTTCGATGCAATCATAGGAAACCAAGGAAGACTTGTGCTTCCAGCCATCCTCGAAATTACTCAAGGTATTAGCAGTGTCACAAGCGGTATCCTCATCATTTTGTTTTTAAGCATCTATTGGGTTATCAGTCAGGTACACTTTGAGCGGCTCTGGCTTTCTTTGCTTCCATCTGATCTGCGCAAGCAGGCGCGTGATATTTGGGGAACAATGGAGATAGAAATCGGTGCTTACATTCACCATCAGATCATCCGAAGCATAATAGCCGGTCTGCTGTTATATTTAGGGTATTGGCTGTTCGGATCTCCTTATCCCATGTTTATGGCGTTGGTTGGCGCCTTGGTATACCTTGTTCCCGTTGTTGGAGCAGTTTTAGTCGTCATTTCTCCCCTCTTGCTAGGATTGGTAATCAGTGTACAGCTAAGCGCGTTAACTGTACTCTACACGCTCATTGTTTTGATTGCTCTGGGTATATGGATCAACCCTCAGCTTTCTAACCACAGATGGGACAATCCCCTTCTAGATATCGTACTTCTCATACTGCTTACTGACGCCATTGGAATGATCGGAATCATCATAGCACCACCATTATCGGTAATATGTCAGATTTTGTGGAGTCGACTGGTGAGCCATCGCCAAGCTTCAGGAGCAGCTGTTCAAATTTCGGATCTGAAAGAACGCCTGGTAAGCATTCAAGAAATTATCAAAGAAATGGATGAACCCCATCTTCCATTGATAACCAGCAGCATGGAACGGCTTTTTTCCCTGATCGTAGAAGCCGAACCCATTTTACGGGCATCGCTACAAGAAGAGCCTTCATCGTCAATAAATGGAATAGTCTCCTGACCCATAAAGCAGGTGCTGATTGCCAAAGCAAAAATGCCAAAATCATCAGACATCAAGAAATCGTTTTACGGCTTTATCCCGGATTGTTAATATATTACCTACTTTCTTTTTGACGTATCCATCAAATATTGGATCAAAAAAAGAAATGGAGATTAAATTTATGAACAAAAAACAATTTAGTTTAAAAAGAACAAAGGAAATCGGCGACGCCTTAGGGATTGACTGGAAACAGCTAAACATAAATGAATTCCAAATGGGGCTCGAAGTGGAACTTGAGCATGGAGAAAAATATCCAGAAACAAATGTCACCAATAATGATCCCATTCTTACTGGAAAAATTGCTTTAGCGCATCTTAATGAAATTCCAGATTATTACACGCGTCTGGTAAAAATGGAAAAAGAGGCTAAAGATTGATATCTAGTCAAGAAAGCCTATGACAGAAATCCATGGAAAAGAAAACCTGTAAGCTAAACAAACGCTCCTTGCGAGCCAAGCTCATTTTCAATCCTAGTGCTGGGGCAGCCAGAGTATTGCCCATAGAAATAGTGGATGTGATTCATGAGATGCAAACCTGGAACATCATACCAGAAGCCTACCTGATCGAACCCAATAGCGACCTTTCCAAAGTCGTTGAGAATGCTCACATCCAAGGAATCCGTAAGTTCGTTGTGTGTAGAGGTGTCGGCACTATTTCATCCGTTGCATAATTTTTGGCTGGTACCAGCGCCAACCATGGAATCATTCCCATTGGCACTCAATACTAATACCGCCCTAAACATGGGAATCTCCTCGATATTCCAGGTTCAGTTGCCTTTCTAAGAACAGGCCGGCGCATTAAAATTGATGTTAGCAAGGTTACATGCTAAAAAATCAGCACTCCCTTTCTTGAAGTTTGCTCTGTGTGATCAGTCTCAACGCTACTTCCATCAGTCGATGATATTCAGCACAGAAACTTAGCAAGGGTGGGCGACTATCTCGCAATCCTGGCCCCTTCTCCGCCAGGCGGGATTCATTTGCTGCTGGATGACAAGCAAGAGATCCATAATTGGGTACACCTAGTTCTGATTTCCAACATACCTAAATCGGATTCCAGTATCAAGATGGCTACGCCACCTCGTATAAAGATGGTTTTCTAGACTTATAGTTCTTAGCCGACCTTTCCAAGCTGGACCTGCTGGAATAAATTTTCAGTGAGTAGATGAAGGTAGCCAGAAGACACTCACATTCAGCACTTCCGAGTACGCAAGGTAGACATTAAAGCCAATCCTCCTATTCCTGTCATGGCAGATGGTAACGCATTAGGAGAAAGCAAAATCTGAATCGAAGTACGGCGGCAGGCGCTGGTAGTAATGGTGGGGCAGCCAGAGTTAGAAAAATTATCTGAGATGGGTAAAATATCTTGAGCAAAAATCAGATGTCACCGCTGGTTAACTACCACACTCTATAGCGGGTGGTAGTTCACTTCACTTTATGCGCACAAATACTTATCTGAATTCTGCTTGATTTGTTAGAAATTTTATAGATTGTATAAGGGACATAGATAGCTCCTTTCGAATAAGATGATATAGTAGCAAGATGATATCAATTGAAAGGAACTGATATGCGACACAATCGGACCGACGGACACAGTCCAAAACTGAAAGTCCTCATCCAGCCAAATATTGGCCTTGATAGTGATGCTCGCCTTTCGGTTGTAAAAATCCTTAATAATGCTCTGGCAAATGAAGCTGTGCTTACCTTGAAAACACTCAGTGCGCATCGGAACATGACGGGGGCAGGCTTCTTTGAACTTCACATTTTATTCGATTCACAATACAAACAATTGAACGATATATCTGATGAAATCGCCGAACGCACACGTATGCTTGGTGGTATTGCCATTAGCAGCCTTCAAGAGTTTATCGATTTCACTCGGATAGAAGATCAACCAGGAATTATTCCGAATGCCCTACATCTTTTAGCTGACCATGAAACCATCATCCGATTTTTACGAGAGGATGCCAGAAAATGTACGGAAGAGTTTGAAGATGAAGGGACTTTTGAATTGATGGTAAGTATCATGCGTCTACATGAAAAGATGGCCTGGATGCTGCGTTCTTATCTCGAGCCGGAGCTTTCCGAGGAAGAATCCTAAAAAATATGATTTTAGATGGTCCATTCCAGAGAACCGTTTAGCACGAAAGGAATGAATTGATATATTGGCAGACTATGCCAAACAATATGATTATGGGACAAAGAAAGCAATTATGAGACAGGGTTCAAGAGCTGATTATTTGCGCTCGAATTATCAATCCGTAGAAAATCTTTGTCGGGCATAAATGGTTAATCACTATATTTAAAAACAAGTGCAGCTACACCTTTTAAAAACAGTAGAAGAATTAGGAAAATTTTTAAAACAATACTTTACTCAAAAGGAAGTATTGCCAATTGTCTGATTTGGCTTGGAGAGTGATTTATGAGGAAACAATTTATTCAAGTTACTATCGCGCATGGGATTAAGCTAACCTCACCTGGTATGTTGGGGAGAAAATTTGACTTCAAAGCTGGTCAGTCTTTTCTAACGCAAGAATGGTTTTATCCTGGCGAGCCTTATGTTAAAGGTGTCTTGCCTGTGACGCCTCGCGATCAATGGAGCTTTATTATCAATACCAGAACCGATCTTCCCTTGTTCTTCAATGCCGAGGATATAAGGCAAGTGGTTATTCCTAATGAACCCGAAACGATCAGGGTCTTCGAAGGAGCACCATTCAAAGTGATAATGGGGGATTGTTAGCCAAAAAATATCAAACTATTGAATTGTGTGGATCTCATTTTGCCGAATGCATGTTTTCCGATGTGCGTAGAGATTGATCGGTATTAATTCAGCGCACGAATGACCCTAGGAAATTTCGCACCACCAAGGTTCAGTAAATATTAGGAGTTATCAAGTGTACCTTTAATCTAACAAACGGTAAAAAAAAGGGGCTTGCTATACGAATACTTATAACCAACAGCAAATTGTATCGGTCAAGCGAGTCGGAGTACATAGAACTGGCTTGACTTGCATGGTTATGCGCTCAATGTTCTCGAAATCAGGTTTTTTCCTCATAACCCGGAGGTCGTGCGTTCGAATCGCACCCCCGCTACTATTTTCCAGACGCCCAGTAATGGGCGTTTTTGGTTTAAACATGCGTTATTTCCTTGAACTATTTAATTGAGAGGAGAGATTTTTGTTGACTACTAATTGGTTCTCTTCTTGAGATAGATCAAGGGTATCATTCCGGCGATTTCATTACAATATCCCAATATCGGTAGGTTTTTAACCTCAAAACCTATCCATATCGATAGGTTTTAGATTACGCAACCTTTTTTCTGTAAATTGAAGTCAGAAATATCCAACGCACTTTAACAATCGAATGACTTACCTGCGCAATAACGCTTACTGATCTGCCATTCCTCACTGGTTTCCATCAGCAGGGCGGAAACCAATCTGAGACAAGATGCCTCGTTCGGAAAAACTCCAACCACCCGAGTGCGCCTACGGATCTCCCTGTTGATCCGTTCCAAGCTGTTTGTGGTTCTAATCGTACGCCGGTGTTCCAGCGGAAAGTCGTTCACCGTAAAGCCTTGCGCGAGGTTTGACTCCATCCATGCTGACAATCCAGGAGCAGAGACTGCGTACTTGTGAACGGCTTCATGCAGGTACCTCTCGGCAGTCTCACGGTCCGGAGCGTTGAACATAGCCCGAATGTCTGCGGCCACCTCCATGCGCATGGATTGTTTGGGTAGGTACGCCCCGGCGTTCTGCTGGAGGTGAAACTGGCATCTTTGCCAGGGATTACTGCCTAAAACCGCTCTACGGGCTGCCCCAAGACCAACGTGATCATCGCTAATCACTAACTGAAACCCATGCATTCCGCGATCCTTTAGCCCTTTCAGAAAGGATTTCCACCGCGAAGCATCCCCTTGGGGAATGGCTTTCATGCTCACTCAGCGCCTCCGAGACGCCCAACACCTGTCTTTCGCCCTCGGGAGTGATCCCGGACGCCACCAAAATAGCTGCATCCCGAACCTGACCGGCTTCACGCACCTTTTCGTAGTGCGCATCTACGTACAGGTAGGTGATATCACCCAGAGGTCGCTCGCGCCACTCTTGCAGGACCGCATCCAGCTGGGCTGCGGCGCGGCTAACCTGCATGCATGGCCGAGACTTCTACTCCGCATAACTCCTCGGTAATCGCTTTGACTTGGCGAGTGGACACTCCCTGAACGTACATTTCGGCCAGGGCGATCACCAGAGCTCGTTCACTGCGTAAGCCCTTCTCCAATGCAGAAGGGTAGAATCCGCCTTCACGAACCTGGGGAACTGCAAAGGTAATCTCGCCCACACGGGTCTTCACAGTTTTGGGTTTGTACCCGTTTGCGTGACCTCTGCGTGTTTCATTGCGTTCGTACTCAGCGGCTTGCAGATACTTTGCCCTTTCTGCTTGCATCGCTTGATTGATCAATACGTTGAGCAGTTCAGGGACAGCATCTAATCCTTTCGTCGCAAACTCTTGAGAAAAGGTATAATCATTTTGGTGAGTCATTTGGTTCTCCTTATTTTGTTTTGGTAGACACTTAAGGATACTTCTGACTCACCACTTTTGTTGAGGTTCAAGATTTTACAGAAAAAATATTACACCAACTGGTATATATCCTCACAGAATTCGTCCTGATGTGATAAAGTTCCTTGATAATTCCTTTTCCTCATAATTGTGTATGAAAATCGGGGAATGATAATTCATCATAATAAGTTCAGGCCGGTTTTAGTTGGTCCGCGGTAGAATGTATCATTGATTATGCCGCCCCGACTCAACGCGAAGCAGTCGGGGCGTTAAATTTTTTTAGCAGCCTGGTCGTTTTGATTGCTGTTTTTTTTTGATAATTTATAATTGAAGGATGATCTGGAATTTTACAACGCTTTCTATCTTCTACCTGCTGGCCGGGCTGGTTAATCTGATCGCCGCAATCATGATCTGGGCGACTGCCCGGGCGGAGGTTAACCTCCGCAAACTGGGCCATATTCCGTTTTTTATCTCAATGTGGTTGTTTTTTTCCTTTTTAGAACTGGCCTCAAGCGCACCCGGTTTGCGACTGCGCTTTGTTGAGGTTGCGGATGCGTTTAACGGCCTGATTGATTTAGCGATCCTGCTGTTTGTGGTAGATTATTTTGGTTATGGGGCCAGGCAAAAAATTAATTGGCGCCTGATTTTGATCCTGCTCATGGGCATCAGCATATTGCTCTCTCTGACCAATGCTTTCCATCACCTGGTATGGACCGGGGCGCAGCCCATTGGCCCGGCTGAACTTAATATGTACCAATACCCACACGGGCCGCTCCATCCGTATTCAAATGCATTGTATGTGGCTTATATTTTGTTGGCTTTCCTGCTGCTGGGCTACCAGAGCATAAAAGGTCCCAGGGACAAAAGAAAGTTTGTGCTGCTTTTAAGCGCCGCCATCGCAGTCCCTTTTTTCTTTTACCTGCTCTATGGCATACTTGAACAGGTCGATATGGGCCTCCTGGGATGGGCGTTGGGATATGCGCTGTCGGCCATGTTTGTGACATGGATCTATTTTGACCGCTTTCAAACGCAAATTGCCGCACAGAACAAATCGCTGGACAGCAAGGTTCAGGAACTGAACCAGGAACTGCAGAAACGCAATATTCTTGAGCATCAACTGCGCAAAAAAGAGGATGAGCAGGCCCAACTCCTTAAAGAGCAGATGCGTTATTTGCAGGGTATTTATGATTTGATTATGCTGGGCAACAGGCTGCTACCTCTTAATGAATTGCGGCAGCTTGCCCTCGATAAACTTGTTGAACTAATTGGCTGTGACGCGGTGTGTGTTTACCATGCGAATCAGCAGGCTTATACCCTGGAAGTCAGCCAGGGGTTGAGCGATATGCAACGGGTTACTCTGTCAACCATCCAGGCAAATCCGGTTTTGCAAGACGTCTCCGCACCCAAAACAGCCGACCACCCATTGTCCGTAATCGCCAGAGCGCTGCCAGCTATTGCAGCCGGGATGGGATATCAGACCGTGTCTGTGAGGCATATTGCAGAAAAGGATAGCGAGAATAGATTAGTCGCAGCCTTATGGACCAATAAAGAAGACATATCCGCCAATAAAAAGGCGCTGATTAACGGCCTTGGGAATGGACTGACCATCATCTTTGAAAACGCCCGCTTGACCCAGGAGAATATCGACGAAGCAAAATCCCAGGAACGCAAACGCCTGGCGCGCAATCTGCACGATTCCGTTACCCAATCCCTGCACAGTATTACCTTTACAATAGAAACCATTATTGCGGCCAATGAAAATCACAGCCCGAAGACAAAAAAGGCTCTTGCGCTGCTCCAGGCGAGCGCTTTACAGGCGTTAAAAGAACTGCGTCTGCTGCTCTATGAATTTCAGGAACACGATACACAAATCCCTGTGCTGCAAAGAATACAGGAACGGCTCGAACGGGTTGAAAAACGGGCTGGCATCGATGTTCAATTTGAGCATCACCCCGGTTTTTCTATCCCGTCCGAGTGCGAAGAAGACCTATTTTATATTCTCAACGAAAGTCTGAACAACAGCCTGAAACATGCTGCGGCAACCCGCCTCGAGATTCTTTTTGATCGGCAGGAATCGCAGCAGGTAGTCAAAATCGTTGATGACGGCAGGGGTTTCAACCCGGCGCAACAAAGCACGTTCGGTCTGGGAATACCCAATATGCAAGCTCGCGCTGCACAGATTGGCGCTCATGTCGAACTGGCATCACAGCGTGATCAAGGAACATCGGTTAAAATTATTTTCTCTATTCATGATTCTCTGGAAAATGACCGCCAGGGTGCTACATCTATTTAATATGAAAGAAAATACACTTCTATTTTAATAAACCCAATCACCCATAGCCCTCAGATGGGAGGAAAATTTGCCCAGTTACCGGATCATGATTGTCGATGACCACCCCATGATGCTCGAAGCCCTGCAGTTAGGGATTGCCAACGAAGAAGACCTTGTTTTTGCCGGCAGCGCCGCCAACGGCATTGATGCGATTGGCATGGCAAAAGAGATCAAACCCGATCTGATTATCATGGATCTCTTCCTGCCGGGCATGAGCGGCATTGCCGCCATGCAAAAGATTCACGAAAGCATGCCAGGCGTTGCGGTGTTGTTCCTTTCCAGTTCGTTTGATGAAGAGGATATTCTGGCTGCGGTTGCAGCAGGTGCCTACGGTTACCTGCAAAAAAGCCAACCCAGGACTGCCATCATGCATGCCATCCGTGAAGTGGCCCGGGGTAGCAAATATTTTCCACCCGAGATTGCCGGAAAACTGGCAGAAGCTGTTTACCACCATCAAAGCCGGTTAACCGCGCTGTCTGCCCGCGAAAAGGAAGTCCTGTCGCTGTTGGGCGAAGGGTTGACCTATGACCGCCTGGCGCAGCGTTTATCCGTTAGTGAGTCAACCATCCGGGTGCATACACACAATATTTGCAATAAATTGGGGATCAATCGCACAGAGTTGATTATCTATGCCGCAAAGCAAAAAAGTTTAAAATAGTGCCGCCGAGATTGCAGCCATCTTAACTTAACCCCACCCCCAGGCGCTGCTGGCGCCAGGTGTGATAAACATTTGTTTATCAAAAAATAAATATTTACCCAATGTGCTCTGCCGAGCTTCTCGTTACAATTTGTCATATTTTCAAGTTGTTCAGCCTTCTGGTATGGATAAGGTTGAGCAGTTACCAGATTTTATTGTATGCGGAAGGGTGTTTTCAATCCTTATCCTTCTTTTCAAATTCAATGGGTTGGACTATCAAAATTGGTACATATTGTGGGGGCAGGTCAATAAAATATAACAGCACATTATATTGTGCAAATTTTGAGGATAGAAAAAACCATTGAATAAAACGTGGAGATATCATTGAAAATAAAAACGAAAACAATAGGCATAAAGAAATTTCTACCAGCATTCACCTTAATTATCCTGGTGCTGATCACCAGTAGTGTACAGGCGGCAACGTATGTTTGGGAGACTGTCGGCTCAGCCGGTTTTTCAGCCGGTAGTATGATGTACACCTCTCTGGCAATAGATAACAGTGGTACACCCTATGTCGCCTATAGAGATCAAGTTAATGGTTCCAGAGCGACGGTAATGAAATTCACCGGCACAAACTGGCAATTGGTGGGGACAGCCGGCTTTTCTTCAGGCCAGGCTGAAGATATTTCACTGGCAATAGATGACACCGGTACACCTTATTTGGCCTATAGAGATGAGTTTGGTTTAAACAACTTAAGAGCGACGGTGATGAAATTTAATGGATCGGAATGGGTTAATGTCGGCTTACGGGGTTTTTCAGCAGGTAGTGCGTTTCACACCTCTCTGGCAATAGATAACAGCGGTACACCCTATGTTGCCTATTCAGATTATGCTTATTCCAAAAAAATGACGGTGATGAAATTTGATGGAACGAATTGGGTTAATGTCGGCTTGCCTGGTGTTTCAGCAGGTGAAGCAAGTTACATTTCTCTGGCAATAGATGACAGCGGTACGCCCTATGTTGCCTTTAGAGATTTTGGTAATTCCTTGAAAGCGACGGTGATGAAATTTAATGGAACGAATTGGGAAAATGTCGGCTTATCTGGTTTTTCAGCAGGTGGAGCATATTACACCTCTCTGGCAATAGATAACAACAATACGCCCTATGTCGCCTATCAAGATGGTGGTAATTCTGGCAGAGCGACGGTGATGAAATTTAATGGAACAGAATGGGTTAATGTCGGCTCACCCGGTTTTTCAGCAGGTGGATATGTATATTCCACATCTCTGGCAATAGATAACAGCGGTACGCCCTATGTTGCCTATCAGGATAGTGGTAATTCCTATAAAGTGATGGTGATGAAATTTAATGGAACGGAATGGGTTAATGCCGGCTCATCCGGTTTTTCATCAAGTTTTGGATTTTTCCTCACCTCTCTGGCAATAGATAACAACGGTACACCCTATGTTGCCTATCAAGATGCTGACAATTCCAACAAAGCGACGGTGATGAAAGGGAGAATTGAAATAGATCTGAATGACACTTCGCTCAGCCGCATTGTGGTCAGCAGCAGCCAGACCGATGTTGGCACATTCAGCCCAACCGGCGGCGTCAGTCCTTTCGTGTTTTCCCTGCAGCAGAGTGGTGCGGTCTGCACGGCTGATAACGGGCTTAATAATGATTTGTTTACCATCAGCGGGAATACACTGCAGCGCAAACCAACAACCCCCCTGGGCAGTTACCAGGTCTGTGTACAGGTGGTTGATGCAACCACCGCAAACGACCAGCACGCCTACACGATTAATGTGGTTAACGCGCTCGACACCCTGACGCTTGACAACCAGGCCATGCCGGATGACCAGACCAACGTGGGCGATTTCAGCGTAACCGGCGGTACAGCGCCCATAGTCTACACCCTGGAGACCAGCGGGGATGTCTGCAACACCACCAATGGAGCGGATAATGCCAGCTTTGACATTAGCGGTACGACCCTGCAGCGCAAGAGCGGCACCACAGCAGGTACGTATGATATCTGCGCCCAGGTGGAAGACACCTATGGAATCACCACCCAGAAGGCTTTCACCATTACTGTGGCCATGGCAATCAACAGCCTGACACTCGATAACCAGGTCGTCCCAGATGATGAGACTGACGTGGGCGGTTTCAGCGTAACCGGCGGCACGGCACCCGTCGTCTACACCCTGGAGACCAGCGGGGCTGTCTGCAACACAACCAACGGGACCGATAACGCCAGCTTCAGCATCAGCGGTACAACCCTGCAGCGCAACAGCGGCACCACCGTGGGCACGTATGATATATGCGCCCAGGCAGAAGATACGTATGGTTATACCACTCAGCAGATCTTCACCATCACCGTGGCCAATGCGATCAGCAATCTGACGCTTGATAATCTGATTGTCCCAGATGATGAAACAGATGTGGGGAATTTCAGTGCTACTGGCGGTACAGCACCGCTGATCTACACATTAGAGACCAGCGGCGATGTCTGTAACGGCACCAACGGAGCTGATAATGCCAGCTTTAGTATTAGCGGCACGACCCTGCAGCGCAACAGCGGCACTACTGCGGGTACGTATAATATTTGCGCTCAGGTAGAAGACACCTACGGATTGACCACTCAGAAAGCTTACACCATCACTGTAACCAACGCACTAAACAGCCTGACACTCGATAACCAGGTCGTCCCAGATGATGAGACTGACGTGGGCGGTTTCAGCGTAACCGGCGGCACGGCACCCGTCGTCTACACCCTGGAGACCAGCGGTGATGTTTGTAATGTCACCAACAGGGCTGATAATGCCAGCTTTAGCATCAGCGGCACGACCCTGCAGCGCGAAAGCAGTACGCCGGTGGGTACCTATACCATTTGCGTTCAGGCGGAAGATTTTTATAGTTATAAAACCCAGCAGACTTTTACCATTAATGTGGCCAACGCCATTAACACCCTGGCGTTGGATAAGCAAACCGTGCCTGATGACCAGACAAACGTGGGCGATTTCAGCGTAACCGGTGGTACAGCACCCATGGTCTACACCCTGGAGACCAGTGGGGATGTTTGTAATGTCACCAATGGGGCCGATAATGCCAGTTTTAGCATCAGTGGTATGACTCTGCAGCGTGAAAGCGGTACCATCGCGGGCTCGTATAATATTTGCGCCCAAGCAGAAGACACCTACGGACTCACCACTCAGAAAGCATATACCATCACTGTCAGCGCATCGCCTTCCGATCTGACACTTTCAAATACTAGTGTAATCGAAATACAGGAAATTGTGGGTACCCTGGGCACAGTGGATGGAAAGCCTTTATATACCTATTCCCTGGAAACCAGCGGCAGTATCTGTACAGGCGTGAACGGGGCTGATAATTCAGGTTTTGAAATTCAAGGAAATGCCCTTAAACGGAAAACGACTACGCTGCCAGGCGATTATGATGTTTGTATCCAGACCCTGGATGAAGATGGTTCCAATTTCCAGCGCAGCTTTAGCATCACGGTCACAGCGAATACTGCACCAGCAATTGTCTGGAGTGCTGAGCTTTCCAGCCCCCATTTGATTGATGGGGACAGCCCTGGAACGGTGGTAGGCAGCATGCAGGCCACCATCGGCGGGGTGACCTATGCATTGGTTGATCAGGACAAGTTCCCTCTGGCCTCCAATTTCAGCATCAATGCCGCCGGGCAGTTGGTGCTGACCGGCACGGTCGATTACAGCACAGCGCGCAATTACCCGATCCGCATCCTGGCTACCGCACCTGATGGGAGTAAGGCCTATCTGGATTATGTGATCACCATCATGCAGGATGGCACAACAGCCGGCGCGATGGGTGTTGAAGATTCAGTGGAGACTAAAGGAGTTATTACGATTGATGTCCTCTCAAATGATATACTGAGCAGTGGGGCAACAAGTTGGAATTTTCATGAAATCATTGAATATCCACAGCATGGGACGGCTGAAATTGGCAGCGTGGTTTATACGCCTGATGCAGGTTACAGTGGCGAGGACAGTGTTTCCTATCGCGCCTGTGATAATCTGGGGTTTTGCATAACGGCACTTGTAACGATCACTGTTGAAGTAGCTCCTTTCCCAGAGACAGGCTTTGCACCAGGCCGGGTTTCACAGCTTTCAGTCCAACCGGAGAACCGGTATTATCACTCTTATGATAACTTAATGCTTGAAATTCCGGCTCTGGATCTTCAGACCGACATCATCGGTGTGCCGGTTTCAGCTGAAGGCTGGGACCTGACCTGGCTCGGCAGGCAAGCCGGCTGGCTAGCTGGCTCTGCGTTCCCCACCTGGGAGGGCAACTCGGTACTGACCGGGCATTTGTATGATGAAAATGGGCTGCCCGGCCCCTTTGTTAACCTGCACACGCTGAGGTACAACGACCACATCGTGGTCAGCGCCTGGGGACAGCGCTACATTTACGCCGTGCGATCCATTCACCAGGTAAAACCAAATAGCCTGCAGCCTTTTAAACATGAAGAACTTCCATGGCTGACCTTGGTTACCTGCCGCGGTTACGATGAGCAAAGCGACAGCTACCGCTACCGCATCGTGGTGCGCGCCGTGTTGGTGGCCGTGGAATAAAGCGCATCATAGGCCGGCGGTAAATCATGTAAACCTTTCGACAACCACCTGCACCCATCCCGCGCGGACCGAGTCGGATGTACGGATATAAATTCAGACCGGTGATGGCTGGTCAGCAATAAACAAACCTCGATAGAAAATAAAAAGAACGCTCTCCATGAGGGCGTTTTTTGTTACACTTGAAATGTGCACAAGTATAATTAAATGAGGTCGGATAAAAAGTGGACGATTATCAATTATTGATTGATCTTCATAAAGATGCAAATCGACAGGGCCCAGGTGGTGATGCCGAGGTGGAAAAGGTACTCAGTTAGGCTATAGTAGACCGAACTGAGCCATTAAAAATAGCCGATATTGGTTGCGGAACTGGGGCTTCTACCCTATTACTCGCTTGTCTATTGGAAGCAAAGATTACAGCAGTGGACTTCCTTCCAGCATTTCTTGAAGTGCTTGAAGATAGATCGGTTAATTTGGGCCTTTCTGAAAAAACAACAACTCTTTACTGCTCAATGGATAATTTACCCTTCGTAAATGAGGAATATGATGTAATCTGGTCTGAGAGTGCGATATACAACATTGGCTTTGAAAAAGGCATAACAAACTGGCATCGTTATCTGAAGGTGGGTGGACTACTTGTGGTATCTGAGATTACTTGGATCACAGACTCCCGTCCACCAGAACTCCAGAAATATTGGGCGAGCGAATATCCTGAAATAGATGTGGCCTCTTTAAAGATCGCAGTATTGGAAAGGAATGGTTTGTTTCTGTATCAAATATCCATAGATTTGGAAAAGAGAGAGATTACCGGCCATAGATTGCCTTATGGAGTGCAGTGACCCAAGGCCTGTTCTGATGAGGGCCTTTGAATACAGGCATTGAGCTTTGAATCGTCTCTGCATATTCTACCTCCAGACGTTGAGTTGAACATCTGGATTGAGGAGAGCACTCCAACGGGCGATAGTGGTAGGCATAGCAGCGCAACAAATCGGCATTTCTACAAATGGCCAACATGGCGCGGAGTCCAGGCATCCGCCAGGAACACCCACGACCTTTCATGCGGTGAACGACCAGCTTGTCCACATTACCTTCAATTGCACCCAGACAGGGCAGGACAGAAAGTCCACGGTACTGCAGGTCGAGCAGCCCATCCTGATTGTGATAGACGTACTGGTAATAGTCTTCCAATTTTTCCCTCTGCTGGCCAGTAGCCTGCTGGATCAGTTGTTTCAATTCGAGCCGAACGCTTTCAAAACCTTCTTGCCGAAGAAAGGTGACCAAGGCTTTTGCCGCTTTGCGATCGGGGATAGCGCGTCGGGCCGCGCGCAGCAAGTGAAAACGATCCAAGATGAATTCCTGCTCAATCTGCAGGCGGTCAAAACTATGCCGTACCCACTGGTTGCCATCACCCCCGCAAACCAACAGCCCCGTGTGGTCCAGATCGTAATGCCGGTGCGCTTCGCGCAGAATTTGCTCTTGCCATGCCTCCGAATCCAGCCCGATCGCGGTCAGGCAATGCTTGTTTTCCAGGCGATAGCGGTCTTTCCCCACCGCTTTCCGGCCGGTACTGATGATTGCCACCCTCACTTCGGTTGATTTACGCTTCTCACGCTGTAAATGGACCCACACCCCATCGCTTTCACCATACAACACCGGGGTGCTTATTTTCCCCGCCTCATCCGCTCCACCTTCCTCAAAGATGCGTCTGTGTTCAGCTTCCTCGCTATCCGCGATCCGGTTGCCTACGACCCATGCCATGCGCTGGATGGCACTATGACTGATCGCCGTCCTGGTCATATAGCTGAGTTGGCTCGCAGCCAGCAGATAAGTCCCGCTGCTCACCAGTGACGCGCCCATTTCCTGCACTCGCCCACTCATGCGCGCATAGCGCTGCAGCCCCAGCCATTCATCCACTGGTTTGATCCGCTTCCCCTGTTCATTCAGATATACTCGCCGTTTATATCCCATTGTCCCTAAACTGCTCACCATCCTGCGCTTTTCGGTACCCATATTCCGCCACCCCCCTGGCTTATTCTTCGCCACCCGTTCATCCAGTGCTTCGATCATCCCTTGGAATACTTCTCGACCTACCAATAGCCCCAGTGTTTGTGCGCTTTCTTCCATGGACGTCCCAAGCACCTTTTCCTCAATTTCCTTGGTCACACCTTCGACTTTTATGGTTATACTGATATGGACAGCCTCGTCTGTCATGGAGAGTTCCTTTCTTTGTTGGGTTTTGGTCAACTTCAATATTGACTGGAACTCTCTATTTTTTCAACCCTCTCTATGGATTTTTGTGACTGTAACGCGAAAAAACTACTACTTGACCCTGTCATAAAAAGTCGCTTTCATACATCTAATAACTCGTAACCAAAGATCCTCCGGCCTCTTCAGAAGAGCGTCCCTCAGGCCAGGCTAAAATGCGGAGCCTGAGTGAAAAACGTTCCGAAACCAAGAAAATCTCACATAACCCGGAGGGCAGTAATTAGTATCCCGAATGGGTATTGAATCCAATCACCGATACTAATTCCGAGATGACCAGAAATGGTCGTTCTTGGTTTTAAAAACATGCGTTGTTTATATGACCTACTAAGTTGAGAATAGGGATTTGTGTTATTTCTTTAATACATTCAAAAAATGCTCAAATTTGAATCATCATCATTATCTAACTATCAATCTCTATCCTTGTTTAAGAATTTCAAAAATTTATCACTTCTTTTACCACTTCTTCAAGAATTTGATCATTCATTTCAATTTGGAAGCTTGCTTCCATCTCTGTCAACCAGGCAACAGCTTTTTCTCTGGCATCTATCTCAGTTGAAGAATGAGCCAACGATGCTTGCAGGAGATTGATCGCTTTCTTATTCTCCCCCATCAATTGCAACACCCTGGAATAATTCACACTGACTCTGGCTACCAGGTCAATCCCATTGATATCCAAAGCTAATTGAATCGCTTGCAGAAAATATTGTTGACTCTTTTCCAACATATTTTTGGCGCAATAAATTTCACCCAGGCTGTTTAAACAAACGATAATCGTCCAATGTTCCTCTAATTCTTCCGCGATTCTTAAAGCCTGTTCTGAATAATTTAACGCGGCTGTGTAATCCCCCTGCACGGTTGCCAGTTCCCCTAGATTACTATAGGCAAGGGCTACACCATCATTGTCGCCAATTTCATTGCAGATGCTTAAACTCGCGTGATAATACTGATCTGCTTGAGCATAATTTTCTTGTAAATGAGCAATCGTTCCCAAATTATTTAGAATGATCGCCTGATTATAGCGATCATCCAAATCAGTGCTGATATCCAGGCACTCTTTAAAAAGCTTAATCGCGAATTCATAATTTCCTTCGTAACATACCAGATCCCCCAGACGGTTAAGCACAATCACCAGCTGGCGTGGATTACCTGTTTTTCGGCAGGATTCTAAAGCTTTTTCAATCATTTCCATGGCTTCATGATTGCTTCCTTGCCGGTTCCAAATTGATCCTAATAATAAATAAGCCTGCGACTTTCCAAGCTCATCGCTCATCCGGATAAAATATTCAAGGCTCTTATTCCCATATTCGATCGCGATTGAGAAATCTTTTTGTCGTTGGTAGTACCACCCCAAATGGATCTGGCAAAGCGCCAACTCTT